>MTLD01000075.1_pt1 | contig 149128 bp, 152 predicted proteins | sample 1982471 | NCBI WGS metagenome assembly MTLD01 (sample SAMN05712604, study PRJNA340218) | biofilm metagenome | isolation source: sample SPM anode biofilm adapted to -50 mV | place: USA | collected 2012-02-03
TTTTTCTACCGCGAAGCGGTTTAGTTCAACTCGTTATTGACCGGTTTCCGTATATAAGTAATATATTACCTATATACGTAATTTACTACCGATATAAGTAATGTCTCAGGTTACCTATATAGCAAATTTCGTCAGTCATGCAGTTCAGCCAGTCGGTCGACCAGCGGTGTTCCGCGGATCAGGCCGTACCGCACGTACCAGAGTTTCCTCCCGGCATCCCACCTTGCCTGCATGGCGTGCAGCTGTTGCCGCAACTCCTCATTCGCTTAGCTCCCCATGGACCACGCCACACTATGAAGCCGTTGTAATCTTTCCTGCAAGGCGTGTCAAGTCAGATATGGGATTTGCACACAGACGCAAAGAGCCGGCAGCTTCCGCCACCGGCTCTTCCCACTCCTACAGACATCTCCACACACGTCACTTCCACATATCCTCCTCCACCTTCCCGAAAACAGCCGTGGCACGCTCGAATTCGGCCAGGTCCTGTGCGCTCCAGGTCCCGGCCAGATGGTTAAGGGGTAAAGGGGCAAAACGCCTTCCCTACCCCCTCCGCAAGTGCTTTATGGGCAATACCGCCATGGTAGGTATTGAGCGCACCGGCCAGCGACCTGTCAATGCTGAGAGCTTCGTCGATTCCCCGCCCGGCAAGGGTTCTGATATAGGGAAGCGTAGCATTGGTAAGCGCCAGGGTCGATGTCCGGGGGTAGGCACCGGGCATGTTGGCCACGGTATAATGAATAATGCCGTCAACCTCGTAGACCGGGTCGTCGTGGGTGGTGGGACGGCTCGTTTCGGCGCACCCCCCCTGGTCGATGGAGACATCGACGAGCACACACCCCCGCTTCATCGTCCCGAGCATTTCCCGGGGAATCATGACCGGTGTTCTCCCGCCGGGGACGAGTATTGCTCCGATCACAAGGGCAGCCTCCCGGATTTTTTCCCGGAGGATCTGCTCATGGGAAACGAGGGTCTTCACCCGGCCGGGAAAAAGTTCCTCCAGACGCCGCAGCCTGTCGGTCCCCCTGCTGATGACGGTCGTATCCATGCCGAGGCCGATGCAGACCCGGACGGCATTGGCACCGACCGTACCAGCCCCCAGGATAAGCGCCCTTCCTGGTTCCACTCCCGTTGCCCCGCACATCAGCTCTCCTGTCCCGCCATAGAGCTTTTGCTGATAGAAGGCTCCCATGAGCGGCGCCATCCTCCCGGCTATCTCGCTCATGGGGGTGAGGAGCGGCAGAGCTCCTCCGACTTCGAGGGTCTCGTAGCCTATGGCGGTCACCCCTCTGTCAAGGAGAAACGTGGTGAGCTGAAGATTCGACGCAAGGTGAAGATAGGTGAAGAGCGCCTGTCCCTCCCTGAGGAGGCCGTACTCGGAGGGGAGGGGCTCTTTTACCTTGACGATCAGGTCGCTCCTCCCGAAAAGTTCTTCCCGGAGGCAGATAGCGGCCCCCGCCTGCCGGTAGGCATCATCGTCAAAGCCGCTTCCGTTTCCGGCTCCCGCCTCGACGAGAATGACATGCCCGTCCCGCGCCAGTTCGGTGGCACCAGCCGGAGTGAGGCCGACCCGGTATTCGTGTCGCTTGATCTCCTTCGGAACGCCGACAATCATCTCTCCTCCTCGTACCCCATTCCAATAGACCGTTTTTCGTTCACCGATACCCCTCTACCGCATTGCGTAGAGCCCCTTACGGTCGGCATGGAGAAACCAGCGGTCCAGCACTATATGACGGACAAACCAGCTGCCGGAGAGGAGCCTCGCACCGCAGAATCGGGCAATCCCGGAGACAAGAGGTGAGGACGGCATATCCCCGCCGCCGCCAAAGCGGGCGGCCAAGCGGGACGCATACAGCTCAAGTTTGTCGCGCCGGTAGTCGCCGCCGGCCTCGACAATGGTATCCGCCGCCAGGAGGGCCGATTCGATGGCAGGGAGAATCCCTTCGCCGCTCTGGGGATGGGAGAGTCCGGCCGCGTCGCCGATGAGCATCACGCCATCATCCACGCATCTGCGCCCCCCCTGTCGCTGGTAAAGAAGATAGGCATGCCCCTGGAAGGTGCCGGGAAACCCTTCCGCCAGATATCCGCGCCGCTGGAGAAACAGACAGAATTCACGGACATGGTGACCGAGATTATCCTTGTCCATTCGCCCCAGTCCGATATTGAGATAGTCCCCCTTCCGGAAGAACCATCCGTACCCTTTCATATCCCGGCAGAAGAAGAGTGCCGGCGTACCGGCAGGGATGGGGCATTGCTGCTCCTGCTCCGGGGTCATGGCAAACTCCGCAGCCTGGGCGGCAATAACCGCCTCCCTGCCGATCTTCGCCCCCAGGTGGCGCGCCACCGGGCAGTAATGGCCACCGGCACCGACCAGGAGCCGGGCTCTGATACGCCCATTCACGAGCCACCTTCCCTCTTCCCGTTCCAGTGACATTACCGGTTCGCCCAACGACCGGCGTACACCACTGCGCTCAAGCAGGTAGTGATCGAATTCGCGGCGTCGGATACCATAGCTCACGGTCTTGCCATAGGGGATAACCACCTCCGTCCCGCCCACAAGGCCGACACGGAAGGTACTGACATCCTGGAGCACCCTCCCCTTACGGTAAAGATCGGGGTCGAGTTCAAGTGTTGCCAGTGCCGCCGGCGTTATCCAACCGGCACACGGTTTCTCCCGCGGGAATGTCTCTCTGTCGAGCAGCAGCACATCGAGTCCTGCCTGGCGGAGTTTCCCGGCACAGACAGAGCCTGCCGGGCCGCCACCGACGACCAGGACATCACAGCTCTCCATCAGGATTTACCACCGGGAGCAAGATGTGAACGGGTCAGGGGGACAAGATTGTTGGCGGAACGCGAAAAGACAACCTGGAACAGCTGGAGGGTCCCGAGGTTGAAGTTGGCGATGCAGCCGGAGAGATAGAGCCGCCAGGCCCGGACAAAACGCTCATCGAACATCTCGGTCACCTGATGCCGGTTCTCTTCGAAACGCTCCAGCCAGTGCTCGACGGTTTTCGCATAGTGCAGCCGCAGGTTTTCGACATCCAGGACGGTGAATCCTCCGGGCTCGAATACCGCCATCATTTCTCCAAGAGTCGGAGGATAGCTGCCGGGAAAAATACGCTTCAGGAACCAGGGGGACATGGGTGCCGCGATGTCCTGTCCGATGGTATGAATAAGACCGAGCCCCCGCTGCTTGAGGGAACGATCGATAACCTTGCCGAGGTCACGGTAATGGTCAGGCCCCACATGCTCCACCATCCCCACCGACACGAAGGCATCACACTCCCCGGCAATGTTGCGGTAATCGTCTTCCAGGTACGCGATCTGCCCTGCCAGACCTTCCGCCTTGGCGCGCTCCTGGGCATAGACGATCTGTTCATGAGAGATGTTGTATGCCCTGACCTTCACTCCGTAGTACCGTGCCATGTGCCGCGCCAGAGCACCCCATCCGCACCCTGCCTCAACTACGGTCTGACCCGCCTGCAGGCGCAGTTTCCGGCAGACCAGGTCCATCTTGGCAATCTGTGCCTCTTCCAGCGACGCGGAGGGGTCCGGGAAATAAGCGCAGGTATAGACCATTTCTGCGTCGAGCCATAACCGGTAAAAATCGTTACCGATGTCATAGTGGTGATGGATGTTCTGCCGTGACCCCAAGAGAGAGTTAAGGGCCGGTTGATTGCGGCGGTACGCTGCGGGATCGGAAACCCGCCGGTATCTGCTGGTCCGGGACATGGCGCGGTAGACTGTTTCCATGAACGCCACCATCCCCCCTTCTATTTCGATCCTGCCGGTGGCATAATCATCACCGAAATAGAGAAGGGGATTGAGCAGAAGGCGCCAGAGGGCGCCCCGGTCGCGGATCGTCATGGTGACTGCAGGGGTCGTGGCAGGGGGTACTATTTCCTGCCCTTCCCACAAAACCACGCGCAAGGCGGGACCGCCGATAGCGTGCAGAAACTTGTGCACCAGCCATGTATCCATGCCGGATACCCGGCCGCCGGTATTCTCCCGGTCATGACGGTAGGGGAAGGGCACATTGGATACGCTCGCTTTGGAATTTTTCATGTCACCAGTCCTCCCACGGCGGTAACCCGATAGACGTCGGAGCACGAGCCTGGTCTCCGCACCGGAAACCAGGCTCAATCCGTCTTAAATTGTGGCTGTTGTTCGGGAGTTGTCAAGCGAACAGGGGGGACAATCGCGACACTTCAGCATCGTGTGCAGAGAATGGAGGAAGGTTTTTGCAGAGGATCACTTACCGCGGATCAGATTTTCAATCTGTTCAGGGGAAGGGCGTTTGGTAAAGGTGTTCGCGCGCCGGGCCTCGGCATCCAGGTTACCGAGCAGGCCAACCAGGCGGTCAAAGGTGGTGACCCGGTAAAATTTTCCGATTTTTTCAGCCATGGCCTCGATGTCCGTCCCTTCCGGAAAGACGATGACCCCGTAGGCTGACAGTTTCCAGCGCCCTCGTTTTACCAGGTTCATCAGGCTCATGGTGTATTCGCGCACCTGGTGGTAGGGGTTAATCCCCCATGAGCTCTTCACCTCCACCGTCGTGCCGTCGTTGCTGTTGCAGAGCCAGGCGGTATTCTCCGGGTCACCCTCAGCAACGATTCTCCCCGAATAATTTTTCGCCTCCACCACTATAAGACAGTCCCTGCTGATGACCATGCAGTCAACGAACTGACTCCCACCCTTGCCGATGGCCACATCGAAATTGGTGACCACGCTCCAGTCACCCTTGCGGCACGTAGGGCTGCTCATGATGGCGGTGAACACCTTCTTTTCAAAGCTGTTGGCGAACTGGGGGTTTATGGCCATCTCCAGCGCCGTCGAGGCACCGGGCCGGTCTTTGCGGGGATCCTTCCGGTATTTCTCGAACTCTGCCTGGAGCGCCTGTTTCTGCAGGTTGGTCCGTTCCAGCTCCTCCCTGAAAGTCACCGATTGCTGGGTCTTTTCATCTTCCAGCTCCCGGATAATGGTTTCCACGCTCCGGCGGTAGTCGTCAACATTCTGCAGTTTCCGCTCCAGCTCCCGTATCCTGCCGATGTACACTTCGTACTGGCTGCGGGATCGCCGCTCCTCTTCTTCCAGCTGTCGTTCCTTTACTTCAAACTGCCGCAGGAAGAGGTCCGCATCCCGGAGCAGGTCGTGTTCCCGCTGGCGGGCATTTTTCCGCTCAATCTGGCGGATCTTCAGAAACAGCTCCACGAGCAGCCAGGCCCCAATCCCCCCCGCCAGACATGTTGTCATGGTTATCAGATACCTTCTCGACAAATCGTCGTTCCGGAAGGGGTCTCTCATCCAGAGGCGGTAATCTTCCTCGAAGCCAGGGATGGTGCTGATGGAATAGACGCGGCCGATAATCGCCCCCTTCCCCCCACCACCTTTCACCTCGTTCTCCAGAATATTCAACACAGAGGAGGAGGGGCGACGCAGAAGCGCATACGGATAACGCGCCAATTCAGCCGGGCGAATCTCCCCCCCCCGGAGGAGAGAAGGATTCGTTGCGAAAAGGATTTTCTCCCCGCTGCATTCCCCTTTCTCCGCCGTACAGTCGGTTATCACAAGGGCAAATATACTGGCGTTACGGTCAATCAGCTCTTGAATCTTTGTGCGGTCCCCCTCCAGGAGCAGTTTTGCAATCTGGCTTACGTCGAAGCCACGCCCCTCCGCATGAATCTTTACCAACGCTCTGCCGATGTGATCCGAATAGTTCCTGTTGTTCAGGTAATGGGCGACCATTATCGCCAGATAGAGACAAATACAGAGTCTCACCAGGATATACAGACCCCGCATGATCGACTTTCGGGATAACATGAGGCAGGCTCCTCGTATCGTGTTTTCAGGATTATCCTGAAAACGGCAGTTGAATGCTGCCGGAAGGAGTACATGAGGGCTATTTCGTCATAATTCTTGGCGAAATGAAACGTCCGCAGCCGATCCTGTCTGAACCCGCAGGGTGAGTTGATCGGATGCAGCGTAATGAGCCTAGAATTGCAGAAATAGGCCTTTAGTACGAGTGCAGGCAGTGTTCAACTGCCAAATGCAGAATTATTGCACATGCCGGAAATAATCTAAAGCATGAAATTCAAGAAAAACGGGCAGATACCTGCGTCGACCACAAGAAAAAGCCGCACCACCCCTGGAAGAGTGGTGCGGCCACGGGAAACAGGGCAACCAACCGGTACTATTTGTTCGGCCCCTCCATCTTCATATATACCGCCTGCTCCCCCTGACCATTCAGGACGAAGACATTTTTATCCACACTCCCCGTCAGTGAGCGGACTTTCCCCTGGTAGGGTATATCGAGCTGCACGTTATCCCCCTTAACGATTTTCCAGGTAAAAGATAGTGGAGAACCGTCTTTTACGATGAAAGTCCCGGTTTTATCGTTCTTGAATTCCACAATCTCCGGCAACGACTGATTTCTCCATTTGCCGACTAAACGGCTTTCATTTTTGTTGCATCCGGCCTGACAGAAGATTGCGACAACCAATGCCATCAACAGCGCTGCTTTCAGAAACTTCATAGTCTTTCTCCTCTGCATACAGAATCTGTTTATTAAGGTAGCCGGCTGGGTCAAGCTGCCGGTTTGACTTCTCATTTCGTGGCGAAGCTGCAGATGGCACACATCCACCTGCCATGCAGAACCCTACGGTTTTTCCCCCATGACATTCAACAGCTTGCGCGCATTGACGTGCTTCTGCCGGGCTGCCTTGCGCAGCCACTTTACCGCCTCCTTGGGGTCTTTCTGCACACCTTCGCCATTAGTGTACATGAGGCCGAGGTTGAACTGCGACTGCGCGTCCCCCTTTTCGGCAGCCTTTCGGTACCATTTCGCAGCCATGGGGAGGTCCCGGGGAATGCCGTCACCTTTGTCATACATCATCCCCAGGTTGTTTGCCGCCTTGACGTTCCCTTTTTCAGCGGAAACCCGCAGCCATTTTGCCGCTTCCTTTTTATCCGGAGCAATACCTTCACCCTTGTAATACATGATGGCCAGGAGATAACTGGATTGCGGGCCACCATCCGCCTTGAATTCGCGCATAGCCCTGGCATAGTCGTGACGTTGATACGCCGCGAATCCCGTCGTGAAATTTGCCCACGCGGGCGGAACAAAGCCGGCGACAAGGCTTATACAGAGAATCAGGCACACCTTACTGCATGTCAGTTTTGTCATAACTATCTCCTCGCATTGCTATTCATGGTTATACCCGCGCAATCTTCAACAGGCTTGTCATCACTCTATTCCCAACAGCTCGACTTCAAATATCAGGGTGGCATCGGGAGGGATCACACCACCACCTGCTCCCTTTTTGCCATAGGCGAGCGACGGCGGAATGATGAGTCTCCGCTTGCCGCCGACCTTCATGGATTTGATCCCCTCGTCCCACCCCTTGATGACCTTCCCCTTTCCTATGACAAAGCTGAAAGGCTCGTTTCTATCCAGGGAACTGTCGAATTTCGTGCCGTCTTTCAGCCACCCCGTGTAATGCACCCTGACCGTCTTGCCGTCCTTTGGAGACACGCCGGTTCCCGGTACCAGATCCTGATAGACAAGGCCGCTCCTGGTCCTGATTTTCCTGGCCCCGGTTTTCATTCTGTCGTCCAGGGCCTTCCTGGCTTTGTCCTTGTTCACTTTGTCGAGAGCTTTCAGGTCTATCGTGATGTTGTTGACTATGTCATAGAAGGTATCGGTAGAAACGACAGAATCCTTCAGCAACTGGGTTTTCATCCGGTAGGGTCGCCCGTCAATGATTTTTTGTACATCCTTTTCCTTAATTCCCGGAAGAGTCATCAATTGTTCGCGACTTGCCAGGTTGAGGTCGATGAGGTTCTTACCGCTATCGGCAACAGAACCGGCAGGAACACTGGCAGGAGATTTAGTTTGCAGTGCAAAACCAGTACAAGCATACATTAATGTTGCCAGCAATACTGTCATAACTAATAGCATTTTACTCATTGTTGCAGATCTCCCTTTGGCTGACACAGCTTAATAATTACTGACAAGATTGTTGTTACATTGCTGTACCTGCATATTCCAATACTAAATACAGCATTTAAATACAATGCACACTACATCATACATTATGCGTATGCCATATTTTTATGATCAAACAGTAATTTTGCCAATTAACATTGACTTGCTACTGAATAATCGTATAATTAATAATCAATATTTGGCGGGGTGCCTATGAAAACGTTATCATTGAAAGTGGCCATCCTCGTTTCAGCCTCGTTGATCTGCACTCTTCCCGCAAGATTTGCATTTGCCTTTCACAATGGGGGCGTTGCCGACTGCGACGGCTGTCACACCATGCACAACTCATCGGGAAACGTTCCGATGACGAAAAGCGGTCGCCCGACGGGGACAGGTTTCGCTTATCTGCTCAAAGGCTCGGACCAGAGTTCGACCTGCCTTATCTGCCATGCAGGGTCCACCCCTGCCGACAGCTTCAGGGTTGCCACCAATCCAGTCCCGACGCCGGGAGCATATCCGCTCCAACTGACGCCGGGGGGCGATTTCTCCTATATGCAGAAAAACTACAACTGGGTTACCTCCACCGGAACCCCCCAATCGAGTCCCGGCGCGAACCACGGTCACAACATCAACGCAACGGATTTTCTCTATTTCAGCAACAGTGCCCGGTGGACTACTTCTCCCGGGGGCTTTTACCCCACGGCAAGCCTCGGTTGTACAAGCTGCCACGACCCCCACGGCAAGTACCGTCTTCTTGATGCCGGCGGCACCATGGTCGCCGCCACCGGAAAGCCGATCAGCGGGACCGGTTCCTACGGAGCGCTGCCGACTGCATCCACCGCTGTCGGATCCTATCGCCTCCTCGCGGGGCAATACTACAAACCGGCCTCGCTGCTGGGCAATTATGGCTTTGTGGCCAATCCCCCCATTGCCGTGGCACCTGTCGTCTATAACAGGTCGGAAGCCGCGTCCGACACCAGGGTCGCCTACGGACTGGGAATGTCCGAATGGTGCGGCAACTGCCACGGCACCCTGCAACACAATACCGTCAACCCAAGCACTACCGTGGGGAACCACCCTGCCGGGTACAGCGCCAAGCTCACCAACGTCTATGCGACCTACAACGCCTATATCTACACCGGCAATCTCACCAACACGAACCCTGCCGTCGGCTACAGTTCCCTCGTGCCGTTTGAGGAGAGCTTTTCCTACTTGGAAAATCTTGCCGCCGACACGGGCAGCACAGTCGGTGCATCTCCAACCGACAACGTTCAATGTCTAACCTGCCACCGTGCCCACGCTTCCGCCTGGGACAGCTCTACCAGATGGAATATGGCCAAGGGGGCCTATCTTACCGTGGACGGTTCTTATCCCGGGATTGACTCTCCCTCACTGCAGGGTCAGCAAGGGGAAAATGCGACGGGCAAGACCATGGCGGAATATCAGCAAGCCATGTACGGCAGACTACCAGGCAGCTTCGCACCAGCTCAGGTATCCCTCTGCAACAAATGCCATGAGCAGGATCAGTACAAACAGTAGCGATCTGACGCCACGGCATCTCTCTCCCGACCGGGACATCCACGCGCCTATTTCTTACTGAAAGTGGCGTTTTCCACGATGACGCTGTAAAAATACCCCGCGCCAAAATCACGATTAGTCACCAGCGTTCCCGAGATGGTTACCACCGAGCCCTTGCGCGGCAGCGGTTCCGAAGTGGTGCAGGTAAGATCGTAGTTTCCCATGTCCGACGATCCGGTACCATCCTGAATGTGGATCCAGTTCTTATCCAGTATTCCACCGGTAACCTTGACAACCTTGCCTCTGATAACAACTTTTTTCCCCGCCAGCTTGGCGCTATCCCGGTACACCTCTTCGACAGTCACGGCATTCTGACCGGTTGCCTTCTTGACGGAAACCTTGCCTGCCTTGTCCGCAGAGGTGCGATTTCCGGCAGCCAGAGCTGACCCGGCAGCAATAAGAATCATAAGTGCAAAAATTATCGTTTTTTTCACAGTACCCCCTTGTATTAAGCGTCTATGCTACTTGATCTCGAAGATCTGCACCCGGTTGTTGTCCCGGTCCGCAACGAAAAGGAAACCCTTGTCATTGAGGCAGATCTGACCGGGGTAGTAAAGAAGGCCGGGCTTCCACCCCATGCTGAGCATGCGGGTCCGTACTGCCCCATCAGCTCCCAGGACGATGATCCCGCCGCCGTTCTGGTCGACGACATAGAGACTCCCCCCGCGGTCGGTGGTTATGTAGCCGGGGAAGTCCATGTCGGCCTTGAGGCTTTTCGACAGCGGCGTAAAGGCGGCAGCATTTTTCGCCGCCGCAAAGACCATGGAGTTCGTGCTGTCAATCAGATAGATACTCCCGTCGGTATGTACCGCCAGGTCGGTAAAGAAGCCGTGCTGCGGGGGGAAGGGTATCTCTTTCTGGAAATTCCCGCTCGGATCGAGCAGAAGCACCCGACTGGAGAAAATATCCAGAACGTAGATGTTGTCTTTTGCATCTATCTTGAAGCTGTTGGGCACGGGGGCGGCCCCCGCCGGAAGTCCCTGAATATCCAGGTAGCCGAGAAAGGAGCCTTGCGGGCTGAGACGGAGAATGCGGCGCGACTTCCCGTCGAGAACGTAGATTTCCCCTTTCGAGTTCAGCTGGAGCCGAAGCGGGGAGGTCATCTGGGGGACCTTGATTTCACCTCCCCCTTTGACCGCGTCATCCTTGAAGGTATAGGTCAGGAGCCGGCCATTGCCGGTATCGGCAACAAAGAACGCCCCATCGCTGGTGCAGGCGACCCCCTGGGGACTCTTCATCATCCCCTCCTTGGCGTCAACGAGAACCGGCTGGACAAGTTTCAGCGTCATCGTTTCCGCGCCGAAAGAAGCGGCGGGAAGCAGCAGTAGCGACATGGTCAGAAATCTGGTTGCACGTAGTATCATGGTCATCACCTCTTGAACTGCTCGTGGCACTGTACGCAGAGTTCGCTCGTTGACGGGAACGGTATGAAATGCTTGTACTCGGTTCCGTGGGACCGGTGGCAGCTCAGACACTGCACAGAGACGTTCTTGTTCCGCGGGTCGCGGACTTTCTCCCCGAGGGGATGGGTCGAATGCTTCTGCCAGTCATGACAGGTCGCGCACTGATCAATGATGGTTGCCTTTTTGAACATGTACGGGTTGTCGGATGCATGGGGGTCGTGGCAGACGACGCATTTCCCGTCTTTTATCGGCTCATGCTTGGTCTGGGATTTTTCCTGCCGTCTGATCGTGTCATGGTGACAACGTCCACACGTGGTTATCAGATCCCCCTTCATGAGCCCATTATGTTTTGAGGCATGGGGGTTATGGCAGCTGAGACACCCTTCCTTGCTCAGAATAGGCCAGTGAACCATGTTCTTGGCGAACATTGAGTTCACCTGCGTACTGTGGCAACCACGACAGAGCTCATAGCCGCTTTTCTTGGTCTTGAGCGGAGTTGCTGAAGTTGCTTCCTCGTGGCACTGGTTGCACATCCTGCTGACAACCGGCTTATGCACGTTGTTATACAGGATGCCCGCCCTGTCTGACCCGTGCGGATCATGGCAACTGGTACATCGCGAAGCAGCAACCGGATAGTTCATGTGGCTCTTGATGAAATTGGGGCGGTCTGTCTTGTGGCACCCGATACAGAGGGCCGGTACGTCGCTTTTCAGCAGGAAAGCCGCTTTGTTGGACGCGTGGGGATCATGGCAGGTCAGGCACCCCTTCACCAGCGGACTATGCTTGAATTTCACCTTTGCAACCGATTCGCCCATCTCCTTGTGGCAGCCGAAGCAGAGGTCGTTCCCCCCCTTGAGGAGGTTGAACTTGCTGTTGGCGCTATGGGGATCATGGCATTTCGTACAACTGCCTTCTGCCACGACCTTGTGCACACTCTGCGCGTTGGCAGGCACTACGCTTTTGTGGCAGGTGGAACAGATGTTGCCCGCATCCGCCACCAGCAGCTTTCCATGGGATGCGCTGTGGGGGTTATGGCAGCCGGTGCATTGCCCCTTTTTAAGCGGCGTGTGAATGGCAGGTTTGGTTAGCTTTTCCTTGAATGCCGTGTGGCACCCCAGGCACAGCTTGCCATTTGCTCCCGGCTTCAGCTTGAACTTCAGATCGTTTTCCTCGGCATGGGAAACCAGACACATGCACAGGAAAATGGTGAGAATCGACAGAACCAGCGTGGGATATCTAAAATTCATAACAAGCTCCTCTTATTGCTTGCTGACAATATGGCATTCCTCGCACGATCGTGAGGCAAAGGGAGGGTGGACCGTGTCTTTGAAGAATTTCGGATCCTTCGAGGCATGGGGGTCATGACAGCTGATACAGTTCATGCTGCCGGGGTTAATGTTCAGGTGCGCCTTCGCAAAAGATCCACTCTTCAGGTCATGGCACTGGGCGCACACTTCAGTCGGCTGGCTGGCCAACAGCGGCCGTACGGCGGAATAGTGAGGTTTGTGGCATTCCTGGCAGTTTTTCTGTGCCGGAGGATGGGGCGTTTCCTTGGCGAGCTTCTCCTTGAGAGGCTTGTGACAGGTCACGCACAGGTCGGTCCTTTCGGCGAGAAGCAGTTTGGGGAGCTTCGTTTTATGCGGATTGTGGCATTTCGTGCAGTCACCCGCCGTAAAAGGCGCGTGCGTACTGCCGGCAGTCTTGAGCCCTTTCTCCAGAGTGTCATGGCAGGTGAAGCAGGTGGCATCCTGTTTCTGGGAAAGCATTCCAGGTATGCTGCTGGAATGGGCATTATGGCACGCAAGACAATCCCCATCGGCAAAGGGTTGATGGTTCGTGCCGGCGGCTTCTTTTTTCATGAGATCCGAATGACACGGTTCGCACAGCTTGGGTACCGGCGCTTTGAGAAGTTTCTTCTCCTGACTGCCGTGGAGGAAGTGGCACGCACTACAGTTACCCGACAGCACCGGCTTGTGGGTATGGCTTTGCTTGAACTTCCCTTCCAGATCACTGTGACAGCCGTAGCAGACAACATCCATCGTATCCTTCAGCATCCCCGGCAAGCCTGAGCCGTGGGGATTGTGGCATGCATCGCACTCCCCGGACGCGAAGGGAGGGTGAATAACCTTGCTCGTTTTCTGGGCATCTTTTGTCTTGGCATGGCAACCGTAGCAGAGGTCGGCCCCCTTGACGTTCAGCAACCCTTTGTTTTTGGCGGCGTGGGGCCGGTGGCACGAGATACATCCTTTCCCCTTGGTGACCGCATCGTGCTTGAACAGGGGAACCGTTTTCTTCTCCTGATGACAGGTTACGCAGAGGTCGTTGCCTTCGCCGACAAGGAGTTTGGGGTAGTCAGAGGTGTGGGGATTGTGGCAGGAAAGACATTTGCCGCTTTTGAACGGTTCGTGCTCGACCGTACCCCCCTCTTTCAGCTTGGCAACATCGTGGCACTGGTAGCAGAGCTCGCTCCCCTTCGCGGTAACCGCAAACGGCTGGGGAGATGTGGCTGCGTTGTGACAACCATCGCACCCGCCGGTGGCAACGGGATTGTGAGCACTCTCCTTGAGCAGCTTGGGCTGGGTCGAGGAATGGGGGTTGTGGCAGACAGAACAGCGGCTTTTCTCCACTGGATACCCGCCGTGGGCCTTTTTGAAGGAGGAACCGGCACTATCGTGGCAGCCAAGACAGAGTTTCGGTTCGGCCTGGGTCAGCAGGTTTTTCTCGTCAGCGCTGTGGGCAAGGTGACATGCAGTGCATCCCTTATCCGCAAGAACCTTGTGGACGAACTTTTTCTCGAACTGTTCCTTTTTGTGACACGCATAGCACATTGCATTCCCGTCCGCCTGGAGGAGATTGCTCCCCTGTGAGGCGTGGGGATTATGGCACGTGGTGCATTTCCCTTTTTTCAGGGCCGTATGCACATTGGCCTTGTTGAGGCCTATCTTGTCCTTGGCGTGGCACGTGAAGCAGAGGGCGTTGCCCGTCTCCTTCAGAATCAGCTTGGGGATGATGCCGTGGCGCAGATGGCACCCCTCGCATTTCTTGTCCTTGACCACGGAATGCACATTCTTCATGGCAAAGTACTTGTCGGCAAACTTTGTGTGGCAATCAAGGCATTCCTTGCTGGCAAATTTCTTCGCCGCATGGGAGGGAGTCGTCGAGAAGAGACCGACAACTCCGCACAGGACCAGCGCCGCCACCAACAGGGAACAACGTCGCATGTTCATTACCCTCATAGTTCTCCCCTAACGTAGTTAGTTGCTGCTGTTCGTAAGATAAATCTTGACCGGGTAAGCCTTTCTCAGTTTGTCCGACCAGCCGTCTACCGTATTGTTCAGTCTGGTGACGAACAACTCGTTGAATATCTTTTTCTGTTCCTTTTCCAGGGGTGAATTGGTCGCCGGAACGACCTTCTTCACCTGCAGGAGGTAGAAGTATCCCTCCGGAGAGGTGTACAACCGCGTCTCTTCCTCCTTGGCCCCCTGCACCGCTTCCCTGAGCCCGTCAGGCAGCGATTTGACCGACAGGAGCTTGTCCGAGAATTCCAGCAGTTCGCCGCTCTTCTCCTTATCGACCTGACCCTCGGCATTGTTTTTAACCCAATCGAAGTCGATTCCCTTTTTAAGCTTTGCCATATTGTCCTCTGCGGCATTTTTTTTCTGAAAAACAAGGCCCTGGACCTTCATCATGGCAGGAATCGTATACTCATTGATATGCTGCTTGTAATATTCAGCAACATCATCATTTGTTACCTTGACGTCGGGAGCAACGACTTTCTTGATAAATTCACCGAAGACAACGGAGTTGCGGTACTCGGTGACATCGTGCAGGTATTCAGGGGATTTGTCGATTCCCTGACTTTTAGCCTCGGCAATGAAAGCCGACCGGTAAATCAGGTTATCCAGCGCAGTACGTTTTGCCGCGTTGACCGCATTTTGCTTGATTGCCTCGTCGACACCGTGGAAGAACCTGCCTGCGAGGGCTTCCGCCAGGTCCGCAACGGTAATCGGATCCGCCCCTTTCATCCGCACAACCACCCGTTTGTCGGCTCGCAGTTTCTTGAAGCCCGGCTTCGCAGCTTCAAAATCGAGCTTATTGAGCAGTTTTTCGTCGATCGTCGCGTATTTTTTGGCCATCGCCTTGTTGAAATCGGTCAGGACCTTCGTCCGCTTGATCTCCAGAGCCTTTCTCTCGGCTTCCTCCTGTGCCTTTGTGTTACCTTCCGGATAGCGGACAGCCTCCAGTTTTATGACCGTAAACGCTGGCCCGACAGCAATAACCGGGCTCACCGACCCGACCTTCAATGCGGCTATGGCATTTGACACTTCAGGCAAAAGAGCACTTGGCTGGATATATTGCCCCTCTTTCACCCCTTCCGCTTTATGGCTGTCGATAAGTTTGTTTGCGAGGTCATCGAACGTGCCACCGGCAGCGATTTCTTTTACCAATGCATCTGCATCTTCCTTCTTATCAAGCTTTATGGACCGTAGTTTCCATTCCTTGACGGCATCCCGGTAAAACTGCTCTACCTCCTTGGCGTCAGGTTTTACATCTTTTATCTGCTGCATCTTGAGCATGTCCCGCAGGTGATCCATCTTGAAGACGTCGATAGACGTCTTTACCTCCGGATTCTCGTCGAGACCCATTGTTGAGGCTTCCGCCAGGATAAGCCTGGTGTTGATCAGACGATTCAGGACCTTCTGATAATCCTTTTTCCCCACCTGTTTCCCTTCGGTTGCCTGCCGGTGAAGACCCATAAGGGAATTCTTCAGATCCTCAAGGAGGATAGGCTCGTCATTGACCGCGGCAACGGGAGTCTTGTCAAAAAGCGGTGAAAATATGGGAAATTTCAATCCTATATAAGCTTCTTCATCCGTACTTGGCACCTCTGTTTTTGCAGTCACTGTCGTTTTCGCATTGTCAGTGCTTTGTTCATTGTTTGCAGCTGACACTGATGTTGATACCATCATGGCCAACACATACACAACAGACATAGTAAATGATGTTTTTTTCATATATCTCCCTTGTCATTACTTTGGTTGATACAATATTTATTGTTACATTATTATAGCATCGTCCATATTTATTCAAGACATAAATGCGATTTTGTTTATATTTAATACATGTTTATAATTATTTTTACTTACTGTGACAATTGCCTCCATGTCGCATACAGTATCCTGGCATACCGTAAATGTATGCGCGGCATCACTCTGCCAATATCTTTATCCACAAACACTGATGCTCGCATAATCAATGATTCGGCGCAATGCGTCCACCCCCCTCGACTGCCGGGGTACCACGTTGCATGTCAATACGGTCCATGATACCGCGAATCATTTCGATTGCCACCCCGTAAGCCGTGCTGATCCTGCCAAAATCGAAGAAATGAACCCGGTCGTCGCCGGTGTTATAGCTGTCGGCAGCGAGCACGATCATGTGATGCTCCTTGTCCAGCATAGTTACGGAAAAATCTACTGTGGGGACACCGGTTTCGCCCCGGCCATCCTGGTAATCGATCACCCTTCCCGTCAGGAGGACATTGGCCTGGAGCACGTCATAAATGACATCCGCATTGGCATTCGTGACGCCTCCCTCCATGATCAACCGGTACTGCAGGAGATGATGCCGCACCATCCCGGGCTCTACCACGGTGAAGTTACCAAGCCTGCGCAGTTCCTGAACGAAATGGAGGGCCATGATCTCTCCGGCATTCTTTCGATCGCTCCGGTTATAGAACGGCAGGACCACGATCCGGAACTGCTTGTCCGGGGCCAGGTCCGAACGGTAGAATTGCCGGGGCGGGAATTTTTTTTTCAACAACTGGTCAACACTGACCCTGAAACCGCCCCCGAAGGAGTCTGAAAGCGACCGGGTCAACTCCCGGAATGCCTTATCGGTAAGTTTCGCCGGATCTCTGATGAGACCGGTGTCGAACAGCCCCGGGGAATCGTTCCCCGACAGTGCAATGCTGTCCATCCAGAGGATTTCGGGCTCGCCTGCCGTACTCACCAGCCTGGCTGTAAGGGCAATTTTCGGTGGATAGCTGTCGTCATAATATTCCAATGACGGAATGAGCACCGCTTGTACCTGTTCCTCTTCAGCCATATCCCTGGCAGATTCCCCGTCGATTCCGCCTATGTAACGAATGCGGTGACGAGCCAGGAATTTGTTGAGAGAATCATCGGGAAGGACATCAAAACCGGCTGTTTTGATCTTTTCCGCCAATGACAGCCGCAACTCCTTGAGTGGAGCCTTCCCGCCGCTCAGGTTTTCGACAGGGAAGATAGCGATGCGATAGCTCCCCTTTTCAGGCCTCTGCATCGTCTCCGCCATTCCTCTCGGCCCTGCGCACCCGACACACAGGAAGAGTCCGGTCAGTACGACCAGTACAAACCTATTGGAAGAGCTTATTGATGAGATCATCGACGGCCTTTTCCGTGATGGTGTTCATCGGCTCGCCGCCACCGCCGAAAAGCCGATCAGTTACACTCACCCCACCCCTCGTCGTCGAGGCGCTCCAGACAACCTTACCGGTCTGTGTTTCCATCAACTGGAGGCTGAGAGATATCACATTGCCGACGGCGGTTCCCGACCTCACCTCACCATATTCCTTCAGGGTACCGGTAATGACTCCATCGGCCTTGATGAAGCTCCCCAGTTTCACAATCTCCTCGGCGGAGGGTGCGGCAGGATTGGCGATGGCAGCTCTGACCACGCCCCGGTTGACCTCGCCGATCGGTACGACGTATACCCCTCCCGAAGCGAGCAGCGCCGTAATGAGCACATCGCGCACCCGTTCTCCAGCTGAATTGTCACGGGAAAGGTTGACAAAGGGCAAAACTTCCACGGTGCGGATCGAACCGAAATCCATATTTTCATTACGGTAGGTTCCCGAGGGGTGGAATGCTGCACAACCTGTCAAAGAAACCATAGCAATGGACATCACTGTTTTCAGGAACAGGCTTGACACAATTGATTTCACTCTTCTGGTACCAGGCATTGACTATACTCCTACCCATAGTGATTAAAAAAACAGCCGCAAGATCATCGACACGTAGCTTGATTTTGTCGACGATATCAACGATTCGGACGTGAGGAGCGAATAGGACAGATTGAGCGTCGCCCTCGGCGCGATTCTCCAACTGACGGAAGGGGTCAGATTGGTATCCTTCTGATTGTTGAGGGTTGTGGCATTTTCGTTGTAGGCAACGTTAAACTGGAGATCTCCGTCGGGAAACGGTGACCAGTTTCCCCCGTAATTCTGGATATACTGGGTTTGCTGGTTCTCTCCCTGCTGGACACCGAGTGAGGCGAACAGGTACAGACTGGGAAATGGCCGGTAACTGATCCCCAAAAGACCATTCTGGGAAGAGGACGAGGATGGCGGAGTGGTGCCTCCCGTTATGTTGCTCTTGCTGAGGTTGTACGTCAGGGTAAAACTCAGGTCCTGGCGGGGAGTGATACTTGTACCGCTGGCAAACGACAGGTTCTCCGACTTCTGCCCCACCAGGTTGGTGGAGATGCCGTATCCCGCCGACAGATTGAAGGCGACCCCCTTGTAGGGCTGTGAAATGTTGGTAAAAAAGATGGAATTGTTGTCAGTTGTCCCTTTGGGCTGGTAGTCGATACGCCCGCTGTAGACAAGGGTGTTGGTCAATCCGACCAGGGGGATCGCCTTCAGGGAGGCGCTGTACAGGAAAGCGGAGCTCTGCTGGCCGGACGAGGAGATGTCCTCACGGCCAACGGTCGCCCCTACGGAAAACACCTCGTTGATCTTGTGATCGAGCAACAGGCTGTTGTTAAGGATATAGCTTATGTCCGCGCCTGACGTGGCGGTGAGGGAAAGGTTGAGGCTGTGGTAGAGGGAAGGTGAATCGAGAATCCTCGTCCGGACGTCCATATTGAGATTCTGGCTCGAGCTTGACCTCGTGCCCTTTACCTGCGCCGCCGGCTGACTGAGCACTCCCTGAAATTCCGTCACGAAGATCCGGTCCGGATTCTGGAACGACGGATTGGCAAGGGCCATGCTCTGGGGAAGGGTATTGACCACTACCTTGATGAACCTGGTCTTTACGCTGCTCAGCAAGGTCAGCGTAAAATCGTAATTGTTCTGGAGCGGCTCGAAAGTAGCAGGAATCATGTTAGCCGAATTGGGCGCTACCGTAGTGCCGTTCTGATCGATCTGGCTCCAGGTATCCGTCTCCCTATCACGCACCCAGATTTGCCAGGTAAAGGCGCTCGCTATGGACGTGGGGAGTTGCCGGTCAACAAAGATGCGGATCTTGTTGATCTCTGTCACGTTGAAAAAATCGACGCCGATACTCCATTTATTGTTCGTATTCACCGCAGGAGCGACGACTCCGAGATTGATCCCGGTAGTGGAGGTAAAGTTGCTGTCGATCAGTGCAGGATTCCCCGTATTCTGGTCTGCGGTTCCCAGAGAAGGATCGATATTGAAGGCGGAGATGCCGCTCACCGGAAAGAGCGCGGTATCGACAACTCCCCCATTCCCCGCGCTGGTTGTGGATTGCTGGTAATTCACATTATACTGTGAATAGAGGGAGACCCGTTTATCGAAAAACTGGTCAGAGTAGCTCACCGAGGCGTTGTGCAACATCTGGGTGGTGTCCGTATCGTGCAGGTTGTCCCGGGTGTCGGTACCGGTGAACTGGTAGCCGAGTTTGAATGTTCTGTACATGTACCGGGAACCGACGGAGACCATGTCAGTGGTCCCATCCCGGTTGAGCCGGTCTACGTCGTAGTTGTTGGCGTGGGAAAGCCGGACGGACAGGTCGGGGAGGTCTACCGGCCGCCACCCCAGCGCGGCGTGGTACTCCTCATTGATTGTTTTCGGTTCAACCGCCAGAGTCCCGCTCTGGGAATTCTCCGTCCGGACATAGCCAACTCCCGCCTGGTAGAGCGTATTGGTAAGCAGGGCGTCGAAATAGGGTGAGAACGACGTGGTCGTGCCATGAGAATTTGAGTTGATGTCATGCAGGGTAGTGACATCCTGCTGGATCAGTGCCCCTGAAGAAATCTTCAGCAACGGGAACGGATTGACTGCCAGGGAGATATTATACTTTTGCATGAACTCGTTACCCTTGCTGTTCGAGGTAACAACCCCGGTGGCATCCTTGGTTTTGTTCCACGAAAGGTTCATGTCCAGTTCCGCACTTCCTGATATGATATCAGCCTGCACCGCACGAGGCAAACCCCCGAACAGCACAACGACCATGGCTGCGCAGGCGCATACTGACGCCGGTCCTGATGCCCTTCGCCGGGGAACCTGCACGCAGTTACCTCTCCCCCATCAGGGAGGTCCAGTAGGGGGCTTCGCCCACATCAAACTCGGCAATGACTTCCCTTGTGACAAGATTGATGACGTCCACGGTGTTCCGCTCACTGTTGATCACGAAAAGGTTGTTCTGTTCTCCGTCGATCGCCATATGGAGGGCACTGCCGTTCATTCTGATAGTAGAAAGCGCAACGAAGGTTGATGGCTCGTAGACCTCGATATCGGGGCTGAACCGTTTCCCGACATAGACCAGGTTCGTCAACGTATCGAGTTTTATGGCAATCGCCCCCATACCGATCCGGTACCTCTGCTGCAACGCCAGGGAAGGGAATGGAGCCAGCAGCCGCACGAAGGGGTTCATCTCATGAATTGTGTAAAGAATAGTTCCGTTCCGGCTGAACTGCCCCCGCGACAGCCCCGGTTCAGAGGGGACGGTTGCCACAACGGAACGGGAAGCGACATCGATGACTGAAATGCTCTGGGAAAAGCTGTTGAACACGTACGCCCGGGTCCCGGCAGGATCCAGCAGGATCGACTCAGGGGTGTTTCCGACCTGGATCCTGTCCGTCTCCTGATAGGAAAGGGGATCGATCACGCTCACCATGTTGGTGCCGGTGTCAACTGCCAAGAGAAGCTTGCCGTCAGGGGTCAGGGCGAGTTCCTGCGGTGCATCACCCGGTTTCAGTCTGATCCGGGTGATCTCCTCCCCGAGAGGGATATCGATCACCTCGACTGCATCATCCCCGGCAAGGGCTACATAGGCCCTGCGCCGCAGCTGGTCGAATGCCAGCCCCTTCGGGCCTGCACCGGTAGCTATGACACCCACCACCTCCCGGTACTGCTTGTCAAAGACCGTAAGGGTATTGGAACCGTAATTGCTGACGTACCCAACAAGCCCCGTCACCGGCTTCCCTGATGGGGTGACGGTGAATACCGGGTTGAAGCTGTAACCGGTCATGACGGACTTGTCGTAGTTAAAGGCCAGAGAACTGAACGTGGCCCGTTTCTGCGTAACGTTAAAGCGGCAGTCGATACGAACCGGCTTTTCCGGGACGAGCAGTTTCTCCTCGCCCTCTTCGTCCAGCAGGGTCGCCCCGGCAACTCCCACGGCCAGGGCCACGTAATCACCCGGGGGAAGCTGCCCCGAGGCGAAAAAACGCTGACGATTGACCAGGTTGACGGAGAAATCCTTGAAGGAGAGGGAGAGCGGGTATTCGCTCCCGTCATCTTTAACCGCCGAGACCTGCGACAGGGCGAATTTCAGCCGCCGCGCTTCCCGGGGCAAGGTACGGACATAGAGGAAGAGTTCACCCTGGTCCGTAAGAGACGGCTTCAGAATCGTTCTCTGGGGCTGGCACCCGGCAAGAAGCCAGGTGGCGGCAAACAGCAGCAACAATGCTCTCAGGGGAAACCCTTTCACTGCAAACTCCCGACTGACCGCGCCATGTGCGTTGTCCCTCTCCTACTCGGGGGTAATCCGGTACACACTCACCCCTCGGTTCGCACTCTGGGAAACATAGACCAGGTCTCCCAGTACGGCCACCTCCATGGGGGCAATGAGATTCCCGGGATCGAAGCCACGTTCGCCATACTCACCCCGGAAGGTGAAATCCTTGTCCCGTTCAAAGACCATGATAACACATCGTAGGGTATCTGCCACATACAGGCGCCCCTTGTCGTCTGCAGCCACGCCGCCGATAATATTGAACTTCCCCGGGCTGCTCCCGCGCCGGCCGAACGTAGTCAGTTTTTTGTCGGGAGAAATGAGGTACACCAGCGAATTAACCGGAATGGTGAATATGAGCGTCCCCTCTGCATCAACGGTAACGCCGCGAATATCGAAATCGCTTCGCTTTTTGTAATTCACGTTGATCATGGAGGCGAATTCAAAACCGTCCTCGTAGTTTCCGTGGAGGTCGGTGATGAGGACCTTGAACTCACGGGGGTCGATCAGGTAGAGATGCCCCTTACGGCAGAAGATCCGCTCCGGATTGAAATTATCCGTAAACAGGGGGGGGAGATTCTCCAGTTTGAGGACTTCCTGGGGATCTCCGCGGAAATTGGCGATGACGACCTGGGTACGTTTCCCCCTGCTCGAAAGGACATATATGGTGCCGTTGTCGTCCACGTCGAGACCTCGGATGGCGCCAAATTCACCTTCCTCACCGAAGGAGTAGACCAAGAGGCCGGTCTTGTTGAACACGTCCACCGACTGATCGGAGGGATTGACCACGTACAGTTCCTTCTGCGTCTTGTCGGTGCCGAAGGTCACCCAGCTCGATGCGATGGAACCGTTAAAATTGGAGAGATTGTACAGATACACGAGCTTTGCCTCAGCCCGCGTGCTGGACAGCATGAACATAGTGAACAGCAGGCAGGCAATTGCTACCGGCAAGGTACGGTGAAAGCGAACTATGATTGATGCGTATGTTTTCATACGAATATCTTCACGCCTCTGCTCAGGGTGTTCGGTGAGATCTATTGCCGGCCACTTTGCCGGCTGTTGACAGGGAGGAGCGGGACGTTTTCAAAAAGGGGGCCGGCTTTGAGCCGGCCCCGATCATTGCGAAGGTGCCGGGAGCTTGGCTCCCGGCATGCAGGTTCATCAGATTAGTCTTTCGCGTGGCACTTGTTGCAGAGCGAACGCTGGCTATAGGCAAATTTGGTGGCCGGCTGATCGTACATGGCGGCTGCATACACGGCCTGATTCATACCGGTGGAGTTGTCGTAAGACTCGGTACCAGCGCCGGCCGCAAAGTCAGGATATGCGTTGGCAACCGTCAGGAAGTCGGTGGTGTTGCTCCACCGGGTCATGCTGTTGAAGCCGGAGGCATGGGCACGGTGGCAGGAAAGACACATGACGTTTTCCGTACCGGTCGAGGGACCGGCGGTCACGGTGCCGGTAATGTCTGCATGGCTGAGCAGGGTGGCGATATCTTTGGTACCTTCTTCGTACGGTACGAGAGAGCTGTAGGAGGTAGCCACCGTACCGGTCAGATCGCCGGAGTTTTTGTAGACATTGTAAAGAGCGGCGATGGTGGTACCGGTGCCGTTCCCCTGCAGGTCATTGGCGGCTGCGGTCAGCAGTGCGCCGTTGCCGGCCGGGTGAATAAGGGCAGTGTTGGCGGCGTTGGTAGCGTCAACGTGGATTGTCCGGTGGCAGTTTGCGCACCATTCGGACATGCCCTGACCGTAAGCAACGCGGGTATCGGCAGTAGCCTCGGAACGGTTGTAGGTTTTAGGAGCAACGGCAACCGGCGGATCGGCGTTGAAGGGGAGCGGGTTGACGTAGGACATCTGGGAGTAGTTGGCGCCGCCCAGCAGGCGGTACACACCGACCGCCTCGTTGGCGGTGGGCAGGTCACCGTAAGAGCCGTAGGTACCGATCGGCAGGACCTTCTGGCCAGGGATGGCATAGGCGATGGTGCCGGCGGCATCGACAACACGGGCGCGGCTGTGGGGATCATGGCAGCTGGCGCAGGAGAGTGCAGCGGTGTCATACTGCCCACCCGGTGCGACGAGGAGTTTAGTGTCAGGAGTCAGACCGAAATCCGCTGCGACGACGTTGTGACCGTGGCGTTCGCCGAGGCTGACGGCAGAACGGCCGGCTGCTGGGAAGGTCTGGGTCAACCAGGCAAAGTCACCGCCCGGTGTCCTGTTGACCGGAGCGCTGGCATTGACGGCCGGGGCCGGGTAGGTCATGACGTGGTAGCCGCTCAGGGTGGCGCCGGAATGGCAGTTGAGGCAGGTGGAGCTGTCGTCCGACCCCTTCAGGAGGTACTTGTTCCCCTGGAATTGGGCGGTGTTCTTCGTCATGGCTGCGTTGCCAGAGGAGTTGTGCATGGTGTGGCAGCCATCGCAGTAAGCGACGCCACCGTCATGAAAGGCAAATGCGCTGCCGGAAGCCGCGAGCGTCAGCATGGCTGCCGCTGCCAAAATCTTTGATGCTTTCATTGTTGTTCCTTTCGTTTAACTGTTTGTTTGAATTCCTTCGTTTCTGATGTTTTCTTCATACTGCTGGTTACGTACATCCCATTGATTAGCCTTTCGAGATAACCACCCCCTTTTCTTGTCTGCACAGCAGGGTCAATCGGTGAACATCCGGGAGAAGCTGACCCTCCATGCTCTGCTTCGGGAAACATCTGTCATGCCGCTGGTTGCCTTCCTCGCAAAACGGCATTTTCTGTCCAACCCGAAACGTTAAAAAAGTTTAACCAAGTTATTCCGCTTCCTTCATTTTCTACTTTATGTAATGGCAACTGCCGTGCCCGACACCACCATCTCACAAGACAGATGACGTTCTCTATCCCGTTATTACCTGAAATTGTTTGTTTTTTTCTTCTAAAAAAAATCCCCAGAGGCTGGAGCGGGGGAGGAAGGATACTGAAAAATTGACGCGGTTTTCCGGGATATGGAAGGGTGGCGGAGAAAAAAGCTAAAACTGCCGCACAACAAAATTACGGCAAGATGACGATTTTGTAATCTCCAGGAAATACATTTTCCAATAAGCTTCTTTAAAAAAAAAGCCCCCTTCCTGAACGGGAGGGGGCTGAAAGGGTTAAGCTGAAAACTGTCTGGTCATGGAGCATTTGAGAACCCGCTTTCACCATCTGTTTACCGCATCTGATGTGACAAAAAGCTCCTCCAGGACATTTTCACTGTTCTCTTTTGTTAAATCAAAGATCACCTCAAAATGCAGCAGCATGTCGGCATCTATCTGTGCGGACGTCAACCCCAGACCTGTTTCATCAATGCGCGCCACGCTGCACGGTAGCGTAATGGACAGTTCTTTTTCATCGTAGTTAAAATAGACGGTTAATTCTATCGCGTCATTCACGGCAAACGGGCAACTTGCCATAAGGTAGGCGCCCCTGTTACTGATGTTAATGATTTCACCGGGGAATACGGCATCACCCATCCTGACCTGCGCATGCGCGTGAAAGGTATGACGCTGGGAAAAACGCGTTCCGGACTGCTTGGCTATCGATAGTGTCATGACAAAGATATCCTCCTTCAGGGTAATTGTTCCCGGGTTATGTATCATCACATCAATGTTGAGGGCTAATTGCTGTTTTGATGTTCGACCCTTAATTCGACAAGTCGCTTAATCTCCGGGAACAAGGTCGTTTCCTGTGGCAAATTATGCCCACTGGCAACCGCCTGGCTACGTTGCTGGGTATAGATATCCTCTATTGCTTTAGTCAAATCCTCGATAAAACTGGAAATAAAGGGTTCTTTGTTTGCCCCTTTGACCCTCAACGTCCCAAACACTAAACGAGAGGCATTGTCTACAAAATATACCCGCGCCTTTTCCTTGTTTTTCTGTACCAGCACGGCAGAAAACTGGAATTTTACAGGTTCCCCATCCTTATTGGTTATGTCCAGGACTATTTGTTTGAGAAGTTTTGGGGTCCCAGCAAATATGTCCTGCCTGTCGTCATAATTTTCCTGTAGAAATTTACGTGGTGCATATTCAGGGAATTTTGACTCAAGTTCCGACATCAGAAGCATACATTCAGGAGTCTCGATGTTACCCGTAAGATACATGACATGAGCTTTGTCATACATAACCGCGGCTTTCTGGTTTTGCTCCCATCTGTATTTTTGTTTCAACCTTTCGGGTTCATTATCGGATAAGCGAATATAAGGAAGAATGCTTTCCCGATGTTTTAACAAGTCCATAACATTAGTGGCCAGCACTTGTGTCTTGCCAATACTGTGAGGGGCAGAAAATTCCAGGTAGAGGTTATTATCAGTATTGACAATCCCTTGCTCACTGTAGGCCTTTGTTCCCGCATTTCCCATTATGAAATAACTCAAAAAAGCTTCTGCCGAACCCATGTTAACCTGTTCCAGGTCTCTTTTAACTTCAGGCACTTTTATACGTTCCTCAAGTTTTTTCTCATCAATGATAATTGGAGAATTACTCCCTATCAGTTCAGCATCAACGTGTGTAAGCCAAATCATCGTGTACTTGAAATTCTGCCGCAGGGTTTTGACCACTGATTGCAAATTCTCTTCGGTCAGCTCATAGAGTGGTAACCATTGGCATATAATACCGCCTGGATTGAGATGGTCAGCCGCAATCTTGAAGTATTCGGTCGTATACAGATATCCTGCTCCACTAAACCATGGATGAACAGGGTCGGCGGTGATTACGTCGAACTTATCCTTCGTGGTCAGCAGAAAATTTCGCCCGTCGTTGAACACTATCTTCAGTTTCGGATTCGGTTTGTTCAGGACATAGTGATTATAGACGCCAAACGATTTTGCCACGCCGAGCACCTTGGGTTCTATCTCGGCCAGGGTTATCTGCTCGACGCTCGGGTGGACGGAAGTCGCTCCGAGGGTCATGCCGCTGCCCGTGCCCAGGACAAAGACCTTTTTCGGATTGGGGTGGAGAAGCATCGGCAGGTGCCCCAGCGTATACTGGCACTGCCTGTCTTGATTGAGATTTGATGCCTCGACCCTGCCGTTGGTTATGAAGTACAGCGCGTCACTCGACTGAACCGAACTTATGATGGAATTTGTTCCCTCTGCATAATATCTGATATCGTTATTGTCCAAAACCTTCTGCTTTTTCTCGGGAGTGCTGAACATGTCGGGAGTGTTGGCTTGATAGACCGCATACATCTTTGGGTCCCACAATTGCCAAAAAGTCGGGTTGAATACCGGGACCAGTATGACTGCCAATGCCACGCATGCCGTTAGCGCATTCAGCACCTTGTTGTGTCTGATGCTCACCATAACAAGCAGTCCGTAGCCGATATTAATCAGGATGATTATCTCAAGTGACCTCTGTATGCCGAATAGATAGATAAAGACGAAACCGCTGGCCGCGGAACCAAATATCGCACCAACAGTGTTAAACGACAGAATTTCTCCGACCGACTGACCCACCACTTTTTTATGGTAACCATGTATCTTGCCTGCCAGCGGGAAAGCAGATCCCATAAAGAACGCAGGTATAAACATGAATGAAAATGCAGTGATGAAATTATCTAGCTGTCCGATCTTGAAAGGTTGCATATTAAATTTCATGCTATAGATAACATCACGTATTTGTGAAGAGTGTGTTGGCAGGTCTTGGATACCTATTGAAACGAATAACGCTGACAGACCGATAGTTATCTGAATAGCGCCAAAAAGAATAACGAGGTTTCGTAAGCTATGTGCCTTTTCTTTTCGGCGCGTTCCTAAAACTTTGGCCAGAGCGCCAAGAGCAGAACTGCCTAAACCAATACCGGCCAGGAAAGCCATCAACAAAATGGCGAACCCATATGTTGAGGCACCGATGATGATGGAGAGAATACGAGTCCAAAGCACTTCATAGGCTAAAGCACAGAATCCGCTTACACCTATGCCCCATAGCACCAACTTGAGCGGGAACGTATCTTCGGCTAATTCCGTTAGAGAGACATCCTGAATCCCTGGATCAGATACCGGTTCTCCAGTGGATACAATTCCCTCAACGACAACAGGTGTCTTCGCCTGCAATGCAATGGCAATAACGCCGACGAGTACGTTGATTATTATTGCTATTATCAAAGTGGTGCTTACTGAATAATTAACCAGAAAGTAGAAGCCGGTGAAAGCGGTTCCTACGACCGCACCAATGGTATTAATGCCATAAAGGAAAGAAAGATGGCGACCCAACCCTTTCAGGCGATGAGCAACAAAACTTGATAATACCGGCAGTGTCCCGCCCATAAGCGTGGTTGGCAGAATAAGGGCAAAGGTGGCAAAGGCAACACGGATTATTGATAGGTAGAGAGGGGACGTTTCATTTAACTGGGCCAGCGGGATGTATATCAGTGGATAAATGCGCATCAACCCCCAAAACATCAGGGCGGAAAAAGCTATTCCGAGTTCCAGAAAACCATACAGGCGCAGTAATTTTTCAGCATTTCCAATTCTCTTGCCGATTATAGAGCTGCCCAGGGCTAACCCGCCCATGAAAACTGCCAACACTGTGGTGACCGCAAGATGAGACCCGCCAAAAATGAGACTTAAATAGCGAACCCACAGCATTTCGTAAATGAGTGCCGCAGCTCCAGACAAAAAGAAGACGAAATAAATCAAAGCGGTTACAGGAATTCCCATGAAGTAGTTCCCTATTAATTCTTTTTATATGTATGACGTGAAAAGCACAAAAAATCACCCCCATTGCATGCAATGGAGTGTCACCTGTCGGGAAACCGCTCTAAGCGACTGATATTAACGATGCCATGCTCATATATGACCTGTTCACCTACTGGGACTCAATGCAATGATGGGATTGCCATTGATTCAACCCTGTTCCGTCCCAGTTCCTTGGCACGGTACAGCGCTTCATCCGCTTTCTGGAATAACGAGTCGCTATCGTTAACACCGCATGAAGGATAGGTAGCTATTCCATAGCTACCTGTGACGATCAGTTTTTCCAATGGCGGCTCAAAGGATAGCGACTGGACAGTTTCCCTCATTCTTTCAGCAGCTATTCGAGCGCCCTCCAGGGGGGTTGTCGGCAGGACAATCGCAAACTCATCGCCACCATAGCGTGCGACGATTTCATATCTGCGCAGTCCTGACTTGATTGCATTTGCAATAGCGACAAGAACGATATCACCGGCCTGATGTCCGTAGGTATCGTTCACCTCTTTAAAGGAATCAGCATCGAGGAGTATAAGGGAAATGCATTTATAGCCTCTGTTCGATCGCTCGATCTCAAGGCCGAGGGTTTCCATGAGATAACGTCTGTTATAGAGATTTGTGAGAGGATCTGTATAGGAAAGCTTTTCTAAATATTTGTTTGAACTTTTCAAGTCGTCCTGGCCTTTTTTTATCTGCAACTGCCGTCTGACCCTCGCCACCAGCTCCTCTGGATCAAACGGTTTTGAGATGTAATCATTGGCCCCCAGATTGAAACCTTTGATTCTAAAATCAGTGCAGTCTTGACCCGTAACAATTATTATAGGAATATCCCACAAATCCGGCCTTTTTTTCACCATGCTGATAAACATCAGTCCATCTACATGGGGCATGGCCAGATCACAGATAATAAGGTCCACCGGTGCTTCAAGGAGAAACCTGAACCCCTCGGAACCATCCTGGGCTGTTCTGTATTGTTGGGCAACATTGTACTTTAAGAGAGTTTCAACAATCTGATCCCTCTGTTGTGCCGAATCATCAATTACCATTATTCTGGTTGGCATCTCTACTCCCTGGCAGACACGATAAAAATAGCATCAAGGCATGTATGGCATTAACAGTGAGCACAGTTTTCAGGATGGTACGATTACTTCTTTACCCCCATCCGCGGGGTCAAGAAACAAAAAAAACCCACCATCGATTAATGGTAGGCGGTCCACCCTGCCACTTCGATAGCCCCTCTATCCCTGTAGGATGGTAGCTTTGTGCCCCACGGTTACCCGTGGTTTACCCTTTTCGGTGACGAACATGCTTGCCAACCCGGCAGGGGAACACTGGCAGAATACACAGTGCGAAGAAAGCATCAATTCCCACCGGCAGGCAACAAAAACAGTGTCAACATCATTGCAAAATGTTAATCTTTTTCTTCCGGCTACTTCCCTTACAGGCTTTTGAAAAGGCAACTACCGTGCCCGGTTTCAGCCAGACAACATACAAACTGATCTCCGCATGCCTCTATCCAACTTATTTTATTCATGTTTTTTCAAAAGCAAAAAGTCGCAGAGGGGATATCAGTTGGCAGGCTACCAGGAAATTTACGTGATTTTACGGGGACATAAAGGGGTTGACGAAGGAAATAACGAAACGTGCCGCTCAATAGCATTACGACAAAATTACAATTTTGTCATCTTGAGTAAGGCTATGCGACAGATGGAGGAAAGTGGAGGGTAAAAGTCGTTCCTCTGTCCAGCTCGCTCTCGACAGTTATGGTGCCGCCGTGGAGTTCCACGGTTGCCTTGGCAATGGGAAGCACCAGCCCCGGCCACATGGGTGAAAGCTGCTTGGAACGACCGTTTCGGTAGAGACGATCGAATATTTGGGGAAGGGTATCGGGGGATATGCCGCAACCGGTGTCGCCAATACGGATCTCGGCGGAGCGGTCTTTCAGGTGATGTAACGCAACAGTCACCCTTCCCCCTTTTTTGTTATAGACGATGGCATTATGGATGAGATTACTGAGGGCACGGCGAATCAGTTCCCGGTCTCCCACCAGGGATTCCTCTCCTTCAAAATCAAGGGTGATGTCATGCTGTTCGACAAGCGGACCAAAATATTCCCATATCTCGGTGACGATCTCACGGACATTCACCTCTTGCTGTTCCGGCTTAATCTCGCCTCTGTCGCACTGGGCAAGGAAACGGAGACTTTCGATCAGGCGTGTGAGGTGCCGGCATTCCTCCAGTTCCGATTCAATCACCCGTCGATACTCCGTGGCGCTCCTCTCCCGCGACAATGCCACCTCTGCCTCCCCCATGAGAATACTGACAGGAGTCCTCAGTTCATGGGCAAGACCGGCGCTGTAATTGGAAAGGCTTTCAAATGAATTTTTAAGGCGATCGAGCATGCCGTCGAAAGCAGTTGCCAGCTCACCTAACTCCTTCGGAAGTGATGCATTGCAGATGCGATCATCCAGGTTGGATGCGGTAATTCGTCGGGCACGCTCCGCAATATCACGGAGTGGAGCAAGATCCCTGCGGGCGATATAGATACCGGCGCCGGCACAGAAGAACATTCCCATGAAGAGCACTGATATGAGCATGGAACGGTAGTCATTACGGATTTTTTCAAGATGGGAAAGTTCCAGCGCCACCTGGACAAGCAGCTTCTCCCCCGACGCCATAGGGATCCAGGCCGATTTTAGCACATACATCTTGCCGTCCGCAAACCGTCGCACCTTCTTGTTATCCCTGGAAGAATTCTCAGTGAAAAGTTCCGGTGGAAGCGTATTCCTGATCTCAGGTGGTCCCATCAACATGTGACCTTTTTCGTCAAGGACCCACGCGTAATGGCGGATATATTCGACGGGCGAAAGCCTGTACTGGATGTCTCTCTGCAAACCCTCGCGATCTCCCTTCTGCAGCAGTTGCTCGACAAGGTGAATCTCGGAATCGAGATACATGTCATTGCGTCTTTCAAAAGACTCGACAAGTCCCCAGTACGTCAGGCAACTTGATACCAGCAGAATGAGGAACGCAGCGAGGGTATAGTGTACCGTCAGTTTGGAGACGAGGGATAACGAACAGATGCATGGCGGTTTGATGTTCATGGCTCACGCTCCTCCAGGACATAACCGACACCCCGGACCGTATGGATCAGCTTCTTTTCGAAGGGATCATCAACTTTCGCCCGCAGGCGACGCATGTGGACGTCAACCACATTGGTATCACTCTCAAATTCCATGTTCCATACCCGCTCGGCGATCCGGACCCTGGTCAGCACCTCACCCGTCCGCCGCATCAGGAGCGAAAGCAGGGCAAATTCTTTTGGCGTAAGGTCGAGTCTCTTCCCTGCCCGTTTAGCTGTGTGCGCAATGGGGTCGACTTCCAGATCCCCCACCTTGTAGTGGTCACTCTGCTTTGCAGGGCCATGGCGGACGATATTCCGCATGCGGGCGATGAGCTCGGAAAAGGCAAAGGGTTTCACCAGATAGTCGTCTGCACCCAGTTCCAGTCCCTTGACCCGGTCCGTCACCGCATCAAGGGCGGTCAGGCAAAGAACAGGGGTCTCTTTCCCCCGCTCGCGAAGCTTTTTCAGAACTTGCCATCCATCCAGATTGGGAAGCATGATGTCAAGAATAATGAGATCGAACTCTCTGGTAAGAGCAAGGTTTAGCCCCTCTTCACCCTCATATGCGATCTTGACGCTCATCCCGTTTTCGGAAAGCCCCTGTCGTAAAAAGGATGCGGTTTTCACATCATCTTCAACTACCAGAACACGCATGGGTGCATTCCTTAATGCATTTCTATCTATATATCAGTATAACATATCGTTATTAATTATATTGCAAATGCTGTGCCTTTTCCCGACCACCTGTCGTCAACTATTGTCACAAAACTTTCAGACTGTCGAAACACTCCTGTAGTTTCCATGCGGTACTCTCGTTATCATAGATGTATTTTATGAAAAGGAGACTCAATAAATGAAACTGATTCCGGCAGGCGACTACTATCTCTGGTTTTGTGAATGGTGCGACTCGCAAAACAATACTCTCTGGACCCGGATGGATGCCCATCATCTTACCTGCGGTGTCTGTTCGCGGCAGGAGGACCTCTGGCGGGTAATATCCGCCAGCCCCGGAACAATGTGCGGCACTAATTCCATGGCTTTTCCTTTCCTGTGAATGACTGCCCCCGAACCAACGGAGCATATCCGCATCGCATCTCTGACAGTCAAACTAGCTGCAGCGTCCCCAGGCTCTTGACAAAGCTGAAATCGTAGGGGATTATGGCGAACCATCGGATTTGCAACGGCGCTTTTATCCCCCTCACCCAGTCCTTTCCCCGAAGGGAAGGAAGATAAAAATGGGGAACTTTGGGAAAGCGGGCGGATCGAGGCAGGGAGATTACAGATTTTGCAGGATTTTCTGCTTTTGCAAGGGTTTCAAACGACTACCATTACGGTCTGTCTTCCCATCCAAAACAGGCTTTCGGAGAAAGTTTCATGCAGGTCAAAGTGAACGAGCAGATACGGGATATGGCTGAAGGCGTATCGGCCGGGGAGGTGCGGGACCTGGTCAAGCCGGGGGCCGACCTGGTCATCCTGAACGGCTTTCCGGTTCCACTCGATACGGCGATCAAGGAGGGGGACGAACTGTACCTCATCCGGCGCGGGGAAATTCCGCCACGGGAGGAGCTTGAGCACCTGCTGGTCGCCCGCCACACTCCCCGGGTGTATGAACGGCTCAAAGCTTCACGGGTCGGGATCGCCGGCGTGGGAGGACTCGGTTCAACTGTTGCCGTGGCCCTGGCGCGGGTCGGGATCGGGGAACTGGTTATTGCCGACTTCGATGTAGTTGAGCCGTCCAACCTCAACCGACAACAGTATTTCGTGGACCAACTGGGGCACTACAAGGTGGACGCCCTCACCGAGACGCTACACCGTATCAACCCCTACGTCACCGTAACCCCTCACCGTATCCTCCTCGACCCGGACAACGTCCCGGCCGTCTTCGCCGGTTGCAGCGTAGTAGTGGAGGCCTTCGACCGGGCGGACATGAAGAGCATGCTGGTGGACGCCATCATCACGAACCTGGCGGATACCATGGTGGTAGCAGCCTCGGGTCTGGCGGGGTACGGCCCGAACAATGCCATCACCACCAGGAAAATCTCCCGCCGTCTGTACCTCGTGGGGGATCTCTTGTCCGAAGCCCGGCCGGGGAATGGTCTCATGGCGCCGCGGGTCGGTATCGCCGCGTCCCACCAGGCCAATCAGGTGATCAGAATACTCTTGGGTGAGGACATCCAATAGTCTCGCCCGCAATAACTCATGCACCACGCAAAAACGCCGTGAATCCTTTTCAATAGAGGTTCACGGCGTTTTAGTGTCTGCTAGATCTCTTTTCGGGGTTTTCGCAATCAACCTTGCGGTTTCGCGCCCCGTAACCTGGGCATCTTAATCCACCAGGGATACTATCCGGGGCGGTTCCAGCAGTTCCTCGATTCGGGTCAGACGATTTCCCATCCGGGTAAGGGATTTGCGCATTTCCGGCAAGTGGGGGAACACTGCGGCGGATTTGAGCCGTGCCTGGTGGGGGATGGCCGGGGTGCCGCTCAGTACCTCGCCCGGTGCCACGCTACCGAACACGCCGGATTGACCGGAAATCATCGCGTTGTCGCCGATCACGGCATGATCCACAATTGCCACCTGTCCGCCGAGGGTTACATGTCGTCCAAGTTTAACGCTGCCGGCGATGCCGGTTTGCGCCACAATAAGGCAATCCTCGCCGATCGTGCAATTGTGCGCAACCTGGACGAGGTTGTCGATTTTAGTGCCGCGCCCGATGCGGGTCGTTTCGAGAGCCGCCCGGTCCACCGTTGCATTGGCCCCGATTTCCACATCGTCTTCAATGACGACGTTGCCAACCTGCGGGATCTTGCACCAGGAATGGCCATCCGGAGCGTAACCGAAGCCGTCGCCACCAATGACGGTGCCGTTGTGGATGGTCACCCGATCCCCGATCCGGCATCCTTCCCGTACCGACACTCCCGCATGTAGCGTGACGTCGTCCCCCAGTACAACTCCCTCGTAAAGAGTAACGTTCGGATGAAGCGTAACCCGGTCGCCGATGTGGACCCCTTCGGCAATGAAAGTACCAGGGTAGACGGATGCTTCCTTGCCGATGACGGAACTCTCGTCAACGGAGGCCCCGGCCATTATCCCTCTGGCTACCCTCGGCCTGGCGGTAAATAGTGCGAGCAATTTGGCGAAGGCGAGGTACGGGTTGTCAACGACAATGGCAGGTCGACCGAACGGGTCGGTTTTGGGAGGAAGGATAACGGCAGATGCACCGGTGGTCTTCACCTTGTGTGCATATTTCAGGTTGGCGAGGAAGGTGATCTGCCCCGCTGTCGCCGTCTCCAGGGTTCCGAGGCCACTGATACCGACAAAGGGATCCCCTGTGAGCTGGCCGCCCAGATAATCGGCCAGTTCCTGCAATGTCTTGTTCATGGTGTTCTATTTCCTTTTCCGGTAACGATTACACGGGAATCCCGAAGGAGCAGGGGGAGGTCGGATATGTTTTTGAGAGGAAAGCGGTAGCAGCGAACAAACGGCAGCGCTTACAGGCAGACGGGGCAAACCTTATCAATAGAGCTTGAATTAAATGCTTCGGTGGCATAGCATGCAGGTAATCCATGCGAGCGCAGTAATATATTTTTGTTTATAATGTATGATTGCTCTTGAAATTGCAAGAACAGATTTGCCCCTCACATTAGGCAAACTCAACAATACTGCACACGTATAGTGCTATAGTGAATAGCGAGATGTGAATTGCTTGCGGGATAAAGCGGTCCAGAAAATGAATCAACGCACCTGGGAATAACCATGCCGATTACCGCATTCGATACCTTGAGGGGAAACATTCGCTCCTTTCTCGGCGGGGCCGAGGTTGACCTCGTTGCCGGCGAGGAAGAAGCCGTGGCGACGGAGCCCGCCATCCGTATCGGCATCTCTATCGAGGAGCGCCCCTATACCTTCACCGCCATGAGGACTCCCCTCCACTTCACCCGCACAGAAGAGGCGTTCTGTCGGGAGCTTCTAACTGCATTTTCAGCCCTGTACACAGGATTCCGGCAGGAAGGTTACGCAGCACACTTCCGGACGGCGCTCCTCGCCTCCATCATGGACATCACGGTAGCTCGCTTCCTCCGAGGAGACCACCGAAAAGGGTTCTGGCCGATACAGCAACTGATCCAGCTGCTGAAAAACCTCTCCTATCAGCAGTACGAAGGTACACCGGCCACCACCGGCTTTCTCGTCCACCGTACCACCCTTCCCGAACTCCGCAGACTGATACGGTACCGGAAGCATTCCCTCTTCCCCCTTCAGCCGTACCAGCCCATCACACCCACCTTCTTCGACAACCCCCTCGCCTACCGCTTCATCGACGGTAGCAACCTGTTTTTCGTTGCCAACATCCAGATGCAGGTGACCGGAATCATCAGGACCAGCGACGCCGAAACCCACAACGATGTCGAGCGCCTGACAAACAGGGAAATCTTCTCCCTCGTCAGGAACACCGGCACGGGGGCCTTTGCCGTGACCGTCAACGATTCCTCTGAAATCGAGGTAATGAGCAGCCCCGACAAGCTGCTCGTCCGGCGCAAGGGAAGCTGGGCCATCTTCGACCCGGATATCTTTCGCTCCTTCCTCGCCGGAAGCCTGGATGAAGAGGCGGTCGACGATCTGCTCTGGACGGTCTACGCCCTCTCCAAGGTCCGGCACGGCACGGTTATCCTCATCCATGACCGGAGCCCCCGGCAGCTGGCCACCCTGAAGAAAGGATCCGTCGGCGGAGACGACCCCATCGGCCGGCTTCTCACCCGCCGGGTAAAGGGAAAAACCATCGGCGACCTGAAGCATTCAGGGACCCTGCTTCGCCTTCTCTCCTCCGATGGGATGACGGTGTTCAGCCGGAGCGGTAGGCTTCTGGAAACCGGCTTCATCATCGACACCTCCCATGCCCGGGAGGTGGTCACCGGCGGGGGACGGACCACGGCCGCCAGCGCCGCGTCCTTTTTTGGCAAGGTGATCAAGGTATCACAGGACGGGCCGATCGAACTGTACCATGAGGGGAGGCAGATCTACCGCTTTGGATGACTAATCACAAAAAACCCGCATCCGCGGGTTTTAATTATTCAGGCCTGAACTCGTGAGGGGTGAGTGTCCCGTAGAGCGAATGTGCCCGAGTGCCAGCCGCTGTAGGCGAAATTGATCAAAGACGGACGATCGTGTTTGAGCCCACCAGGGCGAGTTGATCGGCCGGCGCTCAATGAGCCGTACAGCGGCGGCGCGAGGGTACTCTGAGCGCAACGGGGCACTCACTCCTCACTGATTCTCGTCAGCGAGTTAAAAAACGGGGCATGGTTCGAGGTGAAGAGGGGAGGATCGCGTCTCAGGATTGCGGCGACAGCGGGGTCTCGCTTGAATTCGCTTGACAGGAACCGCCGCACCTGCTTCCGGTCCCATCCATGGGGATGGCGAAAACCGGTATAGAGGGAGAGGTCCGCTTCGTAGAACGGTTCGGTCTCGTATGCGGCTGAGTCGTCCCCGCATATCGGCATGTTGAAGATCGCCAGATTGAGAAAACCGATTGACTCCCGGTGCCGGACCACGAACTCCAGGGTCCGCCTCGCTTCCGGCTCCGTTTCCGCCGGGGTGCCGAAAAGCAGATAGAGGTACACCCCGATCCCCGCCTCCCGCAGGTTCGCCAGCACCCGTGACACCATCCCCAGATCGATTCCTTTCCGCAGCCGGTCAAGCACCCCCTGGTCTCCCGATTCCAGCCCAAGCTTGAGCATGACACACCCCGAGCGCTTCAGCCCCCTGCAGAAACCGGCATCAGCCAGCTCCTCCCCGAACCGGGCAAAACCGTACCAGGGAGCCGGAGGCGGAGCATCGACCATGGCCCGCAAAAGGGCCGGGCTGATGGCATTGTCCAGGAGATGAATGAGGGCCGGCCTCGTTCGTGCGGACAGTACCCGCAGATCGTCCAGCACCTCCCCCACGGGAACGGGGTAGTACCGGTTCCCCTCGGCCCGTTCGGGACAGAAGGAGCAGTCGTTCCAGTAGCAGCCGCTTGCGGCGCTGTAGGGGAGGACAAAGCCGGGAGAGAGGTAGGCGCTCAGCGGGAGGGGGGTGTAATCGGGGGGAACATGGTGCCGCCCCACCCCATCGACTCCGAATAGTTTCAACAGGGGTACTTCCCCCGGGCCCGCCACCAGTTGATCCACGAGACCGCCAAAGGGGTTGAGCCAGCCGGGGCGCTTCATCCACGACGTCACCAGCCCACCACCAAGCACAATGGTGAGTCCGGGGAACCGCTGCCGCAGGTACCCGATCATGGCGAAGGTGCACAACGCCTGCCCCAGATAGTTAAGGGAAAAACCGACCACCCGGACCGACCCGCCGTGCAGGTTATCCAGCAGTTCAGGCAAACGCGCGCTGAAATAGGGATAAAAGGGATTCAGGTCGGGATGCTCCGCCGCCGCGAGCAGGTCTGCACTCCGAAGAGGAGAAAGGCGCGAATGCCCATAGTCCGCCAAACTCACTACTGCCCCGTTTTCCCGGGAAGAGACGGCGAGGACCCGGTTCACGTCACGCACTGCCCGGGCGTAGCGGTCGGGTGAGAGGTAGGTCTTGGGGTCCCGCAGGGCGGCGATATTTGCCGGGAGGTTTTTCAAAGCCCTGCGGCTCCAGGTATCGTCTGCGATTAACGGCCGTTCCATCAGGTAAATGAGCCCTTCCAGGTTGGCGTCCAGCAGACGGCAGGGAATGCCGTGGGCCCGGAGTACGGCCGAAAGGAGTGCAATGCCGGCCGGCGGCTCGCATGGTTTGGCAACGGGTGGCGAGATAAGGAGCATGCCCCATTATGCGTGATGCGAAACGCCAAGGCAAGGGGATTGGCCCATTCGCCCGATCATCTGTCTTTTCCTCGTTATAACCTTGTGATGGAGGAAGAGATGGCACCTCAGGACGCTTCCCCTTCGTTAGTTTTGCTTTACGCGAGACAGGTTGACGCGCTCTGCCACATGTGAGACACTGGCATGTTTGTGGGCCGGGATCCTGCTCCCGGCCTCCCCACCTCTCTTCGAGGAGTCACCGGTGCTTATCCTCACCCTCAATTGCTGGAGCTATTCAATCCGTTATCAGCTGTTCGACTGGAACGCCTACTCCGTCCTCGCCCATGGCGAAGTGGAACGGATCACCATGGGCGGTACGACCATCACCCACACAACGAGGAACGGGACCAGCTACCGCAGAGGATTCGAATGTCCCGATCACCGGGCCGGCATCGCCGCTGTTCTGGCAGCTCTGACCGACCCCGGCTCCGCAGTTATTTCCAACCTGCGGGATATTACCGCCATCGGCCACCGGGTGGTGCATGGCGGTGACACCTTCACCCATTCCACCCTCCTCAACGACGAAGTCCTGGCCGCCATCCGGGAAGCACAGCAGCTGGCACCGCTCCATAACGCCCCTAACATCGCCGGCATCGAAGCGGCCCGCTCCCTCTTCCCCCTTATCCCCCATGTGGCGATTTTCGACACCGCTTTTCACCAGACCATGCCGGAACATGCCTACCTCTACCCCCTTCCGATGGAGTGGTACACGCAGCACGGTGTCCGGCGCTACGGATTTCACGGCCCCCCCCATCTCTACCTTTCACGACGGGCCGCCCTGCTTCTCAATAAAGGTCCGGCCGACTGCAACCTGGTAACCATCCATCTCGGCAAGGGGGTTTCCCTCTGTGCCATAAGAAACGGGTGTTCCATCGATACCAGCATGGGACTGACCCCCCTGGAAGGGGCAATCATGGACACCCGCTGCGGCGACATCGATCCCGGCATCCCCTCCTTCATCATTGAGGAAGGGAATCTCACCGCCCGGAACATGGACAACATCCTCAACCAGAAAAGCGGCATGGCCGGCATCACCGGCAGCGTTGCCGACAGACATCTGGTGCAGGAAAGGGCCGCAGCAGGCGACGAACGCTGTCTGCTCGCCCTGAAGATGCAAAGTTATCGCCTGCGCAAGTACATCGGCTCCTACATCGCCGCCGTCGGCCAACCGGATGCCGTGGTCTTTACTGCCGACAGCGGAGAGGCAGGATGGCTGCTGAGGGAAATGACCCTGCAAGGCCTGGAATGTTTCGGCATCGCCATGGACAGTGACAGAAACCGCGCAGCCATTGGCAACGAGAAGGAATGGTGCATCTCACGTGACGAATCGAAGGTCAGAATACTCGTCATCCAGACAAAAGAAGAGCTGGTCTTTGCAGAGGACGTGGCCGCCATAATCGCGGGCAGGCATCCCGACCCCCTCTCCTATGACTATCGGTTCGCCCGGCCGGTGTCGGGGATGGAATCGGCCGTTACGTATGCTGACTCCGGTAGAAAGAACAACAAGGGGGCCTGATCACATGCGGTCAGTCCTGATCATGCTGGCGTCCATCGCCACTTCACTCTTTCTCGCTACAGGGCCGGTTTCGGCGGAGGTCGAACAGTCTCTCGGAACAATCGTGCAGCCCCTCCTCGCTACCCACGTCGGCAAATCCGGTGCCTACGTTCTGGAAAAGGGGGAAGAGGCGCTCCTCGCCAGGGCGTGGCTCGCCGATCATGCTACAAAGAGCATCGACGTGCAGTATTTCATCTGGAGTACGGACAACATCGGCATCCTCGCCAGCGAGGCGCTGTTACGGGCTGCGGAGCGGGGTGTGAAGGTGCGGGTGCTGGTGGATGATCTCATGATCGATGCGCCCCCCGAGGCGATGCTCGCCCTGGCGCTCCACCCCAACATCGACGTCAGAATCTACAACCCCATGCTGACGGTGGGGACATCGAAGCTGAAGCGGGTCGGCAACGTGGTGACCGGTCTACGCAGCGTCAATCAGCGTATGCACGACAAGACCGCCCTGTTCGACGGCATGGTGGGGATCACCGGCGGCCGCAACATGGCCGACGAATATTTCGATTACGACCACGAGTACAACTTCCGCGACCGGGACATGCTGGTAATGGGACCAGTTGTAGCGGACATGACGGCGAGTTTCGAACGTTTCTGGGGGAGCGCCCTGGCGGTGCCGGTGGAAAAGCTGCTTCCCAAGGAACTGAAGAAAATCAACCCCCCGCGGATGCGGACCGTCTACGCCGATCTGCACGCCTATGCGGCCCGGGAGGAAAATTTCGCGCCGGACGTGCGGGAGAACGTGCGCAGCATCTCTCGCAAGTTCGACGGGCTTCTGCGGGAAATGGTCTGGGATGAGGTGCGGTTCGTCAGCGACCTGCCGGGTAAAAACGACGGCAGCAAAGGGCTCGGGGGTGGTGGACGGAGTACGGAAGCCCTGGCAGCCCTCCTGAAAAAGGCGAAGAAGAGGGTCACCATCCAGTCCCCCTACCTGGTCATGCCCAAGGGGGCGCTGAAACTCTTCCGCAACCTCGTCAAAAACGGGGTGGAGGTGCGCATCATCACCAACTCCCTCGCCTCAACCGACAACCTCCAAGCCTTCAGCGGCTATCGTAAACAGCGCGCATCGATTCTGAAGAGCGGCATCAAGATCTACGAATTCAAGCCCGACCCGGCCATCAGGAGGGAACTGATCGATCGGTATCCCAAACTGGAAAAGACTGCCCCGATCTTCGCCATACACGCCAAGTCCATGGTCATCGACGGCGAAACCCTCTTCGTCGGCACCTTCAACTTCGACCCCCGCTCGGCAAACCTGAACACCGAGGTCGGGATGCTCGTCACCAACCCGAAGCTGGCCGGCGAGGTGGAACGGAACATCAAACAGGACATGAGCCCCGAAAACAGCTGGAACGCTGCCGACAATCCCGACACGTTCGCATCCTCCGAGAAGCGGCGAAAGCTCAGGCTCTGGGAAGCCCTGCCGATGGATCCGCTGCTGTGAAGAGTCGTTTGACCCCACAGTCAACTCCCCGGAAAACCGGTGATAACACCATAATGATGAAGAGCTTCGGTCGAAATGACGGAGGGACAACCCGCTGATTTTATCAAGAAAAGCTTAAATAAAAACCCTCCAACCCTGCAGCGACATATGTCTCCACACAATGGCAAAGTTTTTGCTGTTTACACTGTTAAATTAATTTTTTCCCGGCACCCTTCCGGATGACTGATCGTTGGATTATACTTATCGATGGTAATTTCGCAGGCAAAGGGGCCTGAATGGTCGAACCACGACAGGAAAGTTTGGGATTGCGCACGTTGGAGGATATCAGCGGCCTGATCCTCCATTCCCATGATCTGCAGGAGACCCTCGACAATATCGTCGCCCTTGTTGCCCGGCGGATGGACTCGGATGTCTGCTCCATCTATCTTCTGGAAGACGACGGAGAAACCCTCCGTCTTGCTGCAACCAAGGGGCTCTCCCGAAATTCGGTCGGCAAGATCACCATGAAGACCTCGGAAGGTCTCACCGGGCTCGTCATCGAACAGAAGGGGGTCGTTGCCATCGAAGACGCCCCGGCCCACCCCCGCTACAAGTACTTCAGGGAAACCAGAGAGGAAAAGTTCCTCTCCTTTCTCGGCATCCCCCTCTTCGAACGGAAGACCCCGGTCGGGGTCATCGTCGTCCAGACGCGGGAGACGCGAGTCTTCACCCCCGCTGAAATAAGCACCATCACCACCATCGCCTACCAGATAGCCAGCATCGTCATCAACGCCAAGCTCCTCGATTCCATCCGCCGCAAGGAGGAGGAACGGGCCTTCTTCCAGCAGGAACTGGAGCGAATGAGGGCTGCAGGCCTCATCAAGGAAGAGAAGGGGAGCCCGACCCGGAAGAAGAAAGGGCGCCAGCACTTTTCCCTGATTGGAATCGCCGCTTCCCCCGGCTTCTGCTGGGGAAAGATATACATCCTCAGCCAGCGCACCAACCATGCCGGAGTGGAACTGGAAACCGCCCTCCCTCGTGAGGAAGAGCGGAAACGCTTTCAGCTTGCCCTGGAAAAGACCAAGATCCAGACCCTCTACATGGAAAAGCGGGTTGGCGATATGCTGTCGAAGGAAGACGCATCCATCTTTCATACTCACCTCATGATCATGGAGGACCGGGGCTTTCTCGGCAAGGTGAATGACCTTATCGACAGTGGAATCAGCGCCGGCCAGGCTGTCCGGAAGGTGGTGGAGAACTACGTGCGGGCATTCGCCCAGATGGATGACCCCTACCTGCGTGAGCGTTCAGCGGACATGGAAGACATCGGCCGGCGAATTATCAACGCCCTCGACGGCTCGGAGCGCCGCGACCGGCTGCGAGAGAAACGAATCATCGTGGCCCGGGACATCTTCCCGTCGGACATGGCAACCCTCGACCACGAAAAGATCCTCGGCATCATCACTGAAAAGGGGGATGTCAATTCCCACGCGGCCATCATGGCCAGATCCCTCGGTATTCCGGCCGTGCTCGGAGTCCCCGACCTGATCAAACAGATCGGCCTGCGGGACGAAGTGATCATCGACGGCAATTCCGGCCATATCTACCTCAACCCGGACGACAAGATCAGGGGTGAATACGAGCGTTTGCAGCGGGACCACGGTGTGCGCCAGCGGGAACTGGAAGAACTCCGCGACCTGCCGGCGGAGACCACCGATGGGGTGAGGGTAAGCCTTCGAGCCAACATCGGACTCCTCTCCGACATCCGCGTCGCCCTCGCCAATGGCGCCGAGGGGGTGGGCCTCTACCGTACCGAGTTCCCTTTCATGACGCGCAAAGCATTCCCCGGCCGGATCGAACAGCAGGTCCTCTACATGAAGATGCTGGAAGGGTTCGCCGGCCTGCCAGTGAATATCCGGACCCTGGATATTGGCGGCGACAAGGGGCTCCCCTACTTTACGTATCCAAAGGAAGACAACCCGTTCATGGGATGGCGTTCCATCAGGGTCTCCCTCGACCTGCAGGATATCTTCCGCGAGCAGCTTGCGGGGATTCTTCTCGCCTCCCCCCACGGCAAGGCCAGCCTCATGTTCCCCATGGTTTCGGGTGTGGACGAGATTCGGACCGTCAAACAAATCCTGGCAGATGTCAAGGCGGAACTGGAGCGCGCGGGAAAACCGTTCGACCACTCAATCCGCACCGGCATCATGGTGGAACTCCCGGCGGCAGTGCAGATCGCCGATATGCTGATACGTGAGGTGGACTACTTCAGCATCGGCACCAACGACCTGATCCAGTACACCCTGGCTGCGGACCGGAACAACCCCAAGGTGAAACAGTACTACGACCCCTATCACCCGGCCATCCTCCACTCCATCAAGCGGGTGGCCGACGTGGGTCGGGCCGCCGGCAAGCAGGTCTCCCTCTGCGGCGAGATGGCCGCCGAACCAATCAACGCCCTCCTCCTCCTCGGCCTCGGTATCACCGACTTCAGCCTCTCCGCCCCCTACATCCCGCTGGTAAAACAGGCAATCCGCAAGACAAGTCTGACCTTCGCCCGGGAAATTGCCATGACAGTACTGACCATGGAAAGCAGTCGCGACATCAGGACATACCTGATGAAGCAGCAGGCCGCTCTGGAAATTTGATTCTCCTGCCGTATCGCCACATGCCGTCCGTAACCCTGCCAAATGACAGCGACTCCATCGTTATTACCCGTTCAAGTACCCCTCTATTCCCCGAATTCACCCTTCCCCGCCACACTTCGCCACCGACGCCAAACAGCCAAGCGGGGACTCCGCAAGCATTTACCCAGCCCAATTACCTGCAAATAATTAAACGGCAGTAATCTTGCATCCCTACCCCCAGGAACAGAGCTGCCGGGGATAATTGACCCTGGACAGGCTCCCCATCTCACCTGTCTGAGAAAGGTCGGCTATGTCGAACAAACCGAAACTCGCCATGTTCTGGGGCGCATCGTGCGGGGGATGTGAAATTGCCCTCGTTAACCTGCACGAACGGCTACTCGACGTGGACGAAGCCTTCGATTTCATGTTCTGCCCCTGCCTTATGGACACCAAACTGCGCGACATCGAAGCGCTTCCCGACCGGGGGATCGCCCTGACCCTCTTCAATGGCGCAATCCGTACCGCCGAAAACGAGGAGATGGCCCACCTCATGCGACGCAAATCCCAACTCCTCATCGCCTTCGGCGCCTGCGCCAAAGGGGGCTCCATACCGGCCCTTTCCAACCTTCATGCCCCCGTTGACCATTTTGCCAGCATCTACCTGGACAATCCCACCGTGGAGAATCACAGCCTCATCTTCCCCCAGACCGAAACTTCCATGCCGGAGGGAGAACTGCAGCTGCCTGCCTTTTACGGTAGGGTGAAGAGCCTCTCCCAGGTGGTCGATGTGGACTACGTCATCCCCGGCTGCCCTCCCGAACCCCACCAGATATGGAACGCCATAGAACTGGTGCTTCAGGGTGGCCCCCTTCCCCCCCGGGGAAGCGTTCTTGGCACCGGACAGACAACGGTTTGCGAGGAATGCGACCGCCGCAAGGAAGACAAGAAAATCACGCGCTTCTACCGGACCTGGGAAATCATTCCCGACACCGAGCGATGTCTTCTGGAGCAGGGGCTTGTCTGCATGGGAATTGCCACCCGTGACGGCTGCGGCGCTCTCTGCCCCCAGGCCAACATGCCCTGTTCCGGATGTTACGGCGCTCCGGAGGGGGTACTCGACCAGGGGGCGAAGATGGTTGCGGCCCTCGGCTCCATCATTGACATCGACGCCTTGAAAGGGCTGCCGGAAAGTGAGATTACCGCGCACATAGACAAGGTACTCGGCTCCATCCCCGATTACGCGGGGACTTTCTACAAGTTCACGCTGGCGGAATCACTGCTGAAAGGCACGGTCAGGAGATAACGTGGAGCGGATAAGCATCGACCCCATAACCCGCCTGGAAGGGCACGGCAGAATAGAGATTTTCCTCGACGACGCGGGGAACGTGGCCAACGCCTATTTTCAGGTCCCCGAACTGCGTGGATTCGAACAGTTCTGCATCGGCCGACTGGCCGAAGAGATGCCGATCATCACCAACCGGATCTGCGGTGTCTGCCCCGAAGCCCACCACATGGCATCGGTCAAGGCCCTCGACGACCTCTTCGCGGTAGAACCGCCGCCGGCCGCGCGAAAAATTCGCGAACTGCTCTACATGGCTTTCTTCGTCACCGACCACACCACCCATTTTTACGCTCTCGGCGGCCCTGACTTCATCGTCGGCCCCGACGCTCCCCCGGGGGAACGGAACATCCTCGGCGTGGCCCGCAAGGTGGGACTCGATATCGCCCGACAGGTAATCGGCTGCCGGTCCCGCAATCATCACATCATCCAGCTCCTGAGCGGACGAGGGATCCACCCGGTGGCAGGGGTGCCGGGGGGGTGGAGCCGGCAGGTAACCTCGGCCGAGCAGGCGGAGATCGTCGAGGCAGCGCGGCAGAACGTGGAATTCGCCCTTTTCACCCTGCAGCTGTTCGCCGACATCGTTCTCGCCAATCCGGTCTACCGGGAGCTCGTCACCTCAAACCTCTACCTCCACCGCACCTATTCCATGGGAACGGTGGATGGGGAGCGGCGGGTCAATTTCTACGACGGCCTCATCCGGGTGGTGGATCCCGACGGGAATGAACTGGTTACCTACCCGCCGTCCTCCTACATGGACCATATCGCCGAACGGGTCGAGCCTTGGACCTATCTCAAGTTCCCCTACCTGAAGAACGTCGGCTGGAAGGGATTCGTGGATGGCCCGGAGAGCGGTGTCTACACCGCAACCCCCCTGAGCCGGCTGAACGTTGCGGACGGCATGGCGACCCCCCTGGCACAGGAGCACTTCGACCGGTTGTTTGCCACCTTCGGCAGCACGAAAAACGACACGGGACGGTACCAGCCGGTGCACCATCGTCTCGCCACCCACTGGGCCCGGCTTGTGGAACTTCTCTACGCCGCCGAGCGGATGCTGGAACTTGCCGAAGACCCGGAAATCATCTCACCCCACATCCGCACCATCCCCGACCCGCGCGGCATAAAAGGGTCCGGCATCGGCTCGGTGGAGGCGCCTCGCGGCACCCTCACCCACCATTACGTCACCGACAAGCGCGGAGTGCTCCAGCAGGTGAATCTTATCGTCGGCACCACCAACAACTACGCTCCCATGGCCATGTCGGTGAAGCGTGCGGCCGAGGGGCTCATCAAGGGAGGAGAGGTTATCGAAGAGGGGCTCCTCAACCGGATCGAGATGGCCTTCCGCCTCTACGATCCCTGTCTCTCCTGTGCCACCCATGCCCTTCCCGGCCAGATGCCGTTCCGGCTTCGTATCCGCGACCCACAGGGTACTGTCCTGCGGGAACTGGGGAGAACGCTATGACGACCTCCGCGAAAGCGACCATTATCGGCATAGGCAACCCTCTGCTCACGGACGACGCCGTAGGAATCACCACCGTCCGCCGGTTGCAGGAAACTCTGGGCGGTCGGAACAACATCGTGCTCCAGGAACTCTATACCGGCGAAATCCGGCTTATGGAAGCAATGGCGGGCTTTGACAGGGCGTGGGTGGTGGATGCCATGGTGACCGGTACCCTCCCCCCCGGCACGCTCCGCCAATTCTCGCCGGCCGACTTCGTCGCCACCCGCCATGCCGCATCGAGCCACGACACCGACCTGGCCACGGCGCTCGAAACGGCGCGTCTCCTCGGCATCCGGCTCCCCCGCGAGATCACGATCTGGGGGGTGGAAGCGGCGGAAGTTGGACAGTTCGGCGAATTCCTCACCCCCGCCGTGGCCATGGCCATACCACAGGTCATCGCCGGCATTATCGGTGAACTGTCGTCCATGGGGAGGTCAGCATGCGTGTAGGGGTCTACTTCTGCAACTGCGGCATCAACATCGCCGGGAGGATCGACCCGGAGCAGGTCAAGGCACGACTCCAGGACATGCCGGAAGTTGACTATTTCGAGACCTGCGGATTCCTCTGTTCGGAAGACGGCAAACGCTTTCTGGCCGAAGATATTCGAAACAAGGAGCCTGCCCGGGTGGTCATTGCCGCCTGCTCGCCCCGGGACCACGAGGCGAATTTCATGCGGGTTCTGGAAAGCGCCGGACTTAATCCCTATCTTTTCCAGATGGCGAACATCCGTGAGCAGGTCGCCTGGGTGACTTCCGATCCCGAACGGGCTCTGAGCAAGGGAGTCAGCGCCATCCGGAGTGCAATAGCCCGGGTGCGGCTCCACGAACCGCTGGAAAAACAGAAACTGGACATCATCCCCGACGTACTCGTGATTGGTGCCGGTCCAGCCGGCCTCAAGGCCGCCCTCACCCTGGCCGCCGCCGACCGGCGCGTGGTCCTCGTAGAAAAGGATCCGGTCATCGGCGGCAAGCCGGTCCGCTACGAAGAGCTCTTTCCCGCTATGGAGTGCGCCCCCTGCATGCTGGAGCCACTCATGGGAGATGTCTTCCATGGCGAACACGCCGACCGCGTGGAACTCCTCACCCAGACAAACGTGGTGGAGGTGACCGGCTACTACGGCAATTTCATCGTCAAACTACGTCAACAACCGCGTCACGTCGATCCGGTTCAGTGCATCGGCTGTGGTGAATGCGTCGCCGCCTGCCCCGCAAGCGCACCCAACGAATTCAACTGCGGCATGAGCGAACGGAAAGGCATCGACTTCCCCTTCGCCGGGGCCCTCCCCTACGCCCCCTACCTCGATCACCAGACCTGCGTCAGGGGCAAGGGAGACGAATGCCGCCTCTGCAAGGATGCCTGCCCCCTCGGCCCGGACATCATCGATCTGGATGCGGGAGAACTGGTGAAGGAACGGAATGTCGGCGCCATTATTGTTGCCACCGGTGCCGGCCTCTATGACTGCTCGGCCCTGCCAAACCTCGGCTACGGCCGCCTGCCGAACGTATATACCAGTTACGAATTCGAGCGAATCCTCTCCTCCACCGGACCGACCGGCGGAGAACTGGTGACGAAAGAGGGGGAACCGCCGGGAAGTGTCGCCATCATCCACTGCGTCGGCAGCCTCGACGATGGGCACGTCCCTTACTGCTCCGGTGTCTGCTGCCAGTATGCCTTCAAGTTCGACCACCTGCTGCGCTCACGGCTCCCCGATATCAGGATTACCCACCTCTACCGGCAACTGGTTCTTCCCGGCAAGGACGGAACCACTCTTTACCGGGAGGCGGTAACGAGCCATGCCGTGGACCTGATTCGCTACGAAAATATTAGCGAATTCTCACTTTACTCTTGCAATTCAGGCAATGGCGGAACTATTATAAGCGTAGGCCAATATGGCAAGCTTAATGCGGACCTTGTCATCCTCTGTCCCGCCATTGCCGCTAATCAGGGAGCAGCCACCCTGGCCGAGGTGCTTGACGTCAGTCGTGACCGCTGGGGATTCTTCGAAGAGCTCCATGGTCGGCTCGATGCGGCCCAGAGCAAGCTCATGGGAGTGTATCTGGCGGGGACCTGCCAATCCCCCATGGACATTCAGCAGGCCATGCAGCAGGGGATGGCGGCTGCGGGGTATGTGCTTGCCGGGCTGATCCCCGGCCGCAAGCTGGAGATCGAGCCGATTACCGCCGCCGTGCAGACCGACCGGTGCGGTGGCTGCCGTGTCTGCATAGCGGTCTGCCCCTACAAGGCAACTGGTTTTGACGAAGAGAGCCGCAAATCCGCCGTCAACCCGATCCTCTGCCACGGCTGTGGCACCTGCGTGGCGGCCTGTCCGGCTGGTGCCATGGAAGGACACCATTTCACCTTCGCAGAGATCACGGCGGAACAGGAGGAGGCCCTCGGATGATACGCCATAACGTGCCAGCCGGCTTCGAGCCGAAGATCATCGGTTTTCTCTGCAACTGGTGCTCCTATGCAGGAGCCGACAAGGCGGGAACTGCGCAAATCGCCTACCCTCCGAATATCCATGTGGTCCGGGTAATGTGCAGCGGACGTGTCGATCCCCAGTTTGTCCTGCAGGCATACCACAAAGGGGCGGATGGTGTGCTCATACTGGCCTGCCACCCGGGGGACTGCCACTACAAGGAGGGGAATTACCGCACGGCTCAGCGCAACAGGCTGTTAAAGCTGCTGCTCGGTCAGTTTGGCATCGAAGAGGAGCGCTGCCGGCTCGATTACGTCTCCGCCGGCGAAGGAGAACGTTTTGCGAGAATTGTCACGGAGATGGTCGAGTCGCTCAGGCGACTTGGTCCACTCGCCACTAACCACCATGGAAAGGAGGCATGAATATGTCTGTCACTACATTTGACGCACGCGGGATGAAATGCCCGCAACCAACCCTCCGGCTCACCACAATGTCGCTCAAGATGCAACAGGGAGAAGTACTGGAAGTCGTAGCAGACTGCACAACCTTCGAGAAGGATGTCCGCGAATGGTGCGACCGCTGCAAAAAGATTCTGCTCTGGGTGCGAAGCGAAGGTCCCAACATGCGCTGCCAGATCCAGTTCTGATGACACCGTGACAGGGGCGGCCAGCGAGTCGCCCCGATCATTCTCACCCATACAACAGCCGAACATTCTCTCTTATTTGCCCAAATGTACCAAAACGGTTTCACTCTGTCCTGAGAAAGTGGCAGTATTTTACCACGTTATCGGGACGATCAAACGGAAAGGGGGGCTGATCTCCTGATCGCCCCCCTTTCACCCCTGGTTCCCGATACTTATTCGATTGTGGTGTACCATCGCTCCTCCTTCAGTTCGCTGCATGCTCATGGGCCACTTCCCTTTTGACCCCTTTGGCGAAGCCGAGCATCATCAGCACGGCCGGCAGCATCTGGGCTACTACGATCAGCGCGCAGAATGCGAGGAAGATTCCTGCGAAGATGCCGCTATTGTCTTCCCGGGCGCCGGAGGCCGCAAAGGCAGAAGAAACAGTCCCGATCATCATGGCCATCGCTGCGGTTACATTAGCTAGTGTTCTCATGACATCCTCCTCGAATCCTTTTTTTTGCTTCACATCATTTGTCTTTACTATTGCAGCGACCGGGCCAAAATAAGAATAATTTCACAAATACATCGTAACTGACTGGTATCATGAAGAATAAATTATTTAAACATTCCTCACCATGGTGGTAACCCCTCCGATTGAGACACTTACTGTATAAATATTTTGTTCTTATTTACACACAGCAAGCCGGTGAATTCAAGAATCCTGTCCCGTAACGAGCTGGATTTATTAAACTAGTCACACTACCAGGAAACGCTGTGATTTTTCCATCCAGCTGATATTTCTTTTATACATGACCGGTCCCTCTCTCATCTACCACCGTACAACAGCGCCCACCACCATGCAGATGCCACCACGACACCGCATAAAAGTGACAGCAGGGCATTCAGCCTCCTGTCGGGACGACCGTACCTCCCCTCTGCCTTTTCCGCCATAGCTCCGAGCACCACCCCGAAGACGAAACCAAACAGGTGCGCCCCCAGGTCGGTGTTCTTCCCCTCTGTACCCAGAATAGCCAGGAGAGCCAGTGCGGCAGCTATTGGAGGAAGCCAGCGCCGTTGCGGGGGGGAAGGATAACGCACCACACTGATGGCGGCAAATATGCCGACTGCTCCGAACACGGCGGTAGAAGCACCGACCGACCGGTGGCTTGAAAGCTGAAAAAAGGCATTGGCCAGGTTGCCGAGTATTCCGGCGCCGAGGAGGAGGCTCCAGGCAAGACCTGACCCGAGTTCGCGGCAGAGGAGGAGGATAAAGATACCACCGATCGTCAGGTTGCTGATGAGGTGCAGCCAGTCGGCATGGAGGGTCAGCGCGGTGACGAGCCGCCACCACTGGCCGTCCAGAATACCGCCAGCATGGGCATTGCCCAGTTCAACCCAGTCGACGGAGGTATGACCGGCGAGAGATATGTCAAGACGGGTAAGATTGTAAAAGGTGGCAAGGAGGAGGAGAACCGACAGCGTGGGGAGGGTATTTTCCACCAGAGGGCGGTGGGGCAACAAGGGTGGGGGCCAGTTGCGGTTTTCCTTTTCGAAGAGGCGCAGTTCGTTGCAGGCAACGGTAAGGTCAGCCGCCGGCACATGAAGCAGCCACCCTCCGTCGCCAGGCTCGATGAAGGAGGGGATATGGCGCGCCTCCAGGACCAGTGACCAGAGATGGGCACGCTGCTCGGAAAGGGGGCTGATGGCATCGCCCTTACCCAGACCAGGGGGTATGACCCGCCATTCCTCCAACTTACCGTTATGCTCATCAACATGCACCATACTTACTACTATAAGCATCAACGGTGGCCTTTACCACCCTGACCAGCAAATTAAAACCCGAAAAAAGAAACGACCGGCAGGTTTCTCCGGGAAACATGTCTGGGAATTCAGGAGTACTGCCTACATCGTGACATCTTCGGCTATACCGAGTTTGCTCCTGAGGACGAGATTGACCTTCTTCCAGTCAACCTTGCCGGTCGCCCTGTTTTTCCGGAGAGCCTCTTTCACTTCCTTTTCAAAGTCTATCTTCTTGTCGTAGATATCCCGGTTAACTTCCAGGAACACACGACCGTCTTTGGTAACCGCGACCTTGATCGGATCATAGATGATTTCACCCCGGGTGTTGACCTCGACCTCATCGAACAGGTCTTCCATCATGCCGGGCGAAACCCTGATGCAACCATGACTGCTGAAACCATAGATGGAGGCAGGGCGAATGGTGCTGTGGATCATTATCCCCGGGATCGATGTCCGCAATGCATATCTGCCAAGAGGGTTCTTCTCCCCCGGCGGAACCCTGGTGACAACCTCCTTCCCCTGTTTTTCCATCTCCTTCTGGATGGAGGGAGGAACGCGCCAGACCGGATCTTTTTCCTTGGTCAGTATCCTGAACACGCCGGTGGGGGTGTGCCAGACGACATCGTCTTCCTGGATATCACGGGTGTTTGGTCTCCCGAGGGCCACGGGAATGGATTTCGTCAGTCGCCCCTGCTTGAAGTAATACATCATGCGATCGGGAATATTGATAACCAGCCCATTCCTGATCCTTTTGGGAACGATTTTCCGGTTCACCACCCTCAGTTCCTGTCCCTCGTAGAGATACTTCTTCGGGTCGAGATTATTGATCTTTGCGAGATACCGCCAGCTGACCCCCAGCCTCGCGCCGATCAACCCCAGGGTATCCCCCTTTTCCACTACATAACACTCTTCACCGCCAATTATCCGGTCGGACTTGATGACCCGGGAAGGGAAGTGCGATTGTGCCCGTTCAGTTTCTCCAACGGCTTTCGGCTCACGCGAAGCATCTTCCTGCACTTCGGGATCGAAACCAGCCTCTCCCTGCCTTGCAGGAAGTGGTTGGCTTACAATCGGCCGACCGGGTTCCGCAGCCACTGCTGTCGGGACAGAATAGGGGACTGACTGCCCTTCCCCGTCCTGACCGCTCGGAAATTTCTTCAGCGATTCACCGGACGGAACTCTGACCTGCACGGCAGAAGGAGAACCCGAGGTAGACAGGACGAGCTTCTCCCCCTTCCCTGCAATCTGTTCTTCAAGAAGTCTCCCCTTAACCAGGGCGAGCCGGTAATAGTTCTCGGCCATCCGGCTGTTGTTTTTTTTCAGAAAAGCTTCGGCCTGGACATAGGCTTCCTCGACACTCAGGTATTCATCATAGGACCGCGCCGGCGCATCGGCATCCCACAGGCGTGTAAGGGTCGCCTGTGCCTCAGGCCTGCTCTTTGGAGGGCTGGCGCAGCCAGAAAGAGCGATCGGCAGCAGCATGGCGAGGGTAAACAATCGTAACAGCATGGTCGTTTCCGCGATCTTTCCCGAAAAATATCAGATGAGGCTCTTACAGAACCAAAGAATAATTTTCTACCGTATTTCGGCAAGATATAGGAGACGTAATGTATTTTCAATCACTAAATAAACTGGTGCTTATTTTTTAGACAGAAGTGCTTTTGGGGGAATCGAGTAGGGAGAAATGGGAACGGAGATGGTCAGACAACGCCCGAATGCGTAGCGAAGAAGAGAATCGACTTGCTGCCACGCAGTCGGGCCGGTGTTTCGCCACTATTACTCAGTGAGAAGTATCGCCTCCGCAATCTGACGCATGCTTTTCCGCTTGTCCATGGCCAGTTTCTGCATTTTTCGGAACGCTTCGGGCTCAGAAAGCCCCTGGCGCTGCATGAGAACACCCTTGGCCCTCTCAATCGTCTTCCGGCTCTCAATGGATTCCCGAAGGTCCTCCACTTCCTCCTTGAGCTCTTCCACCTCCGAGGCATGGGCAAAGGCAAGTTCGATGGCCGGCCAGAGATCCTGCTCGCGGAACGGCTTGGTGAGGATCGCGGCAATGCCTGCTTCCTTTGCCTTCTTGACAGTCCCCTCGTCGTAACAGGCAGTGAGGAGGAGGATCGGTATCTTCAGCTTCTTCCTGATCTCCCGGGCCGCAGAGATGCCGTCCAGGCGCGGCATCGCCACGTCCAGTATGGCCATGTCGGGGATGCGGGCAAGCGCCGTTTCCACCGCCACGTTCCCGTCTCCGCACTCCATAATTTCATCAAACCCAAGCTCCTTCAGCTTGTTTTTTAGGCTCAATCTGACGATGGGCTCGTCATCACAGATAAGTACCGTTTTCAATTAAATCACCGCCTTATGATGGATTTGTCCCATTTTTCAACACTGCCTTGAGTTATAAGGAGCACAAAGCATTCCAATCGGCAGCATTAGATGGTATAAATCACTATGGAATTCCGAACGGAAGGGGTTTACGGTGTCTAAAAAGCTCGTGGTGATCATTGTCCTGGCGCTGGTGGCGGCTGCCGCAGCGTTTTTCATGCTCAGGAATCCCCGCACGACGGACGGAGCTGTCCGGGTGTCGGGAAATATTGAGGTAACCACCGTTGAGGTAAGTTTCAAAATACCGGGACGGGTCATTGAACGGTTGGTAGACGAAGGGATGAAGGTCGATGCCGGCCAGCTCGTCGCCCGTCTCGACAGCTCTGACCTTGCCAAGGAAGTGGCGCTGCGCGAGGCGGATGTACAGGCATCCCGTGCGGTGCTGGCCGAGCTGGAAGCGGGCTCCCGCAAAGAGGAGATAGGTCAGGCGGAGGCAACCCTGTCGCGAGCCGAAGCCGAGACGACCCGGGCAGAGGCTGACTTCAAGCGGGTCAAAAATCTGTTCGAGCGGGAAGTTGTTTCCCGTCGCGATCTTGACAATGCACGGGCAGCCGCCGATGCTGCAATCGCTAATGTACGACTGGCGCGTGAGAGCCTCACCCTCTCACGCAAGGGGCCACGGAAGGAAAGGATCGATCAGGGACGCGCAAGAGCCAAGGAATCGGGGGCAGCCCTGGCCATCGCCAGGGAGCGGCTCTCCTACGCCACCCTTGCCGCGCCTTCGGCCGGCATGGTCATGGCCAAGCATGTAGAGCCGGGTGAACAGGTGGCCCCCGGCACGCCAGTCATTACCATCGGCGACATGGAGAACACCTGGGTCCGGGCCTACATCAATGAAACCGACCTCGGCAGGGTGAAACTCGGCCAGGAGGTCAGGGTCACCACCGACACCTACCCCGGCAAGTCCTACCAGGGGAAGATCTCCTTCATCGCCAGCGAGGCGGAATTCACACCCAAGAGCGTTCAGACACAGAAGGAACGGGTCAAGCTCGTCTACCGGATCAAAATTACCATCCCTAATCCGAACATGGAACTGAAGCCGGGAATGCCGGCGGATGGGGAAATACTTACGGGAAAGACAAATTGACAGGGATATTCAGGATAATCAGGATTTTAGTCCAACCTATTTGAGGTTTTATCCTGTATATCCTGTGCATCCTTGTTAATTGATTTTGTGCCTTATGGATGCTATCAAGACCGACAACCTGACCAAACATTTCGGCAAGCTCACCGCCGTTGACGGTCTCACCATCTCCGCCGCGCAGGGTGAACTGTTCGGCCTGGTCGGGTCGGACGGGGCGGGTAAGACAACCACCATGCGGATGCTTGCCGGCATCATGGACCCGAGCGGTGGTGAGGCTTGGGTGCTGGGGCGGCATACGATGCGCGACAGCGAGGCGATCAAGAACGACATCGGCTACATGAGCCAGCGTTTCGGCCTCTACCCTGACCTGACGGTGATGGAGAACATCCACTTCTACGCCGACATCTACGGTCTTCCCCGGCGCGGACGTGCCGAAAAAATCGAACGGCTCCTCTCCTTCAGCAATCTCACCCCCTTCAGAAAACGCCAGGCAGGAAACCTCTCCGGCGGCATGAAACAGAAGCTGGGGCTCGCCTGCGCCCTTGTCCACACCCCCAAGGTCCTCTTCCTCGACGAACCTACCAACGGCGTCGATCCGGTGTCCCGCCGTGACTTCTGGCGCATCCTCTATCAGCTCCTGAAGGAGGGAGTCACCATCTTCGTCACTACCGCCTACCTGGACGAAGCGGATCGCTGCAACCGGGTGGGGCTCATCCACAAGGGGAAGCTCCTCGCCTGCGATACCCCGACAAACCTTAAAAAGCTCATGCGCGGCATCATCCTCGAAATCCGTACCGCCGACCCCCGCCTAACCGCACGTCTCCTGCGCAACCGGTTTCCCGAAGCATCGGTCGGACTCTTCGGCGACCGGGTCCACCTGGTGACCGGTGATCCCGACACGGGAGAAACCACCGTCACCCCGCTGATGAAGTCAGAGGGGATCGAGCTCCGCGGCATCCGGCAGATCGAGCCGAGCCTGGAGGATGTGTTCGTGTCAGTGCTCTCAAGCCAGGATGGTGCGCAATGAACGACCCGGCCATCGATTACGCCGTCACCCTCACGGACCTCTCCAAGCAGTTCGGCGACTTCGTGGCTGTCGATCGTCTGAACCTCAACGTAAAGCGGGGGGAGATTTTCGGTTTCCTCGGCCCCAACGGAGCCGGCAAATCCACAACCATACGAATGCTCTGCGGCATTCTCCCTCCAACGAGCGGGAGCGGGACCGTGGCGGGATTCGACATTGGGCGCGATGCGGAGAAGATCAAGAAAAACATCGGTTACATGAGCCAGAAGTTCTCCCTCTACGACGACCTCACCGTGGAGGAGAACATCGACTTCTACAGCGGTATCTACCGGATTCCCGATGCCAAGAAGCGGGAGAGGAAGGAGTGGGTAATCGGGATGGCCGGACTCGGGGAGCACCGCCGCTCCGGTACCGCCATCCTTTCCGGCGGCTGGAAACAGCGGCTGGCATTGGGATGTGCCATCCTCCACGAGCCACCCATCATCTTTCTGGATGAGCCGACCTCCGGGGTTGACCCCATCAGCCGGCGCAACTTCTGGGACCTGATCTACCACCTGGCTGGCCAAGGAGTGACGGTGTTCGTTACCACCCACTACATGGACGAGGCCGAATACTGTGACCGGCTCGGTCTCATCTACCGGGGTGAACTGATCGCCCTCGGCACTCCTGAGGAACTGAAGACCAGAGAAATGAGGGAAGAGATCGTGGAGGTATTCTGCGACCGCCCCCAGGACGCCATGGGGCTCATTGAGGAACTGCCGGGAGTGCGCCACGCGGCCCTCTTTGGACGGGGGCTGCATGTGGTAGTGGAACAGGCAGAGGGAGCAATTCCGACCATCGAGAGAAAACTGAAAGATGCTGGCTATCCATCGGTAGAGGCAGAAAGGATCATCCCCTCCCTGGAGGACGTGTTCGTTTCGCTCATCGAAGCCCGGGATAGACGGGAAGCGCCGCAGCAGGAATTTGCACGATGAAACTGCTGCGCATCAAGGCGGTCGCCCGCAAGGAATTCCTCCACGTCATACGGGACCCGCGCAGCCTCATGATGGGGCTCGCCATCCCCATGCTGCTCCTCTTTCTGTTCGGCTACGCCCTGACCCTGGATGTGGACCGGGTGCCGCTCGTGGTATGGGACCAGAGCAACACCGCTACGAGCCGGGACTTCGTCAGCCGCTTCGCCAACTCCCGCTACTTCTCCCTGCAGGGGACCACAGATACCTACCGTGAGATCGAACGGGCCATCGACCGGCGCGATGCACTCTTCTCCCTAGTCATCCCCGTGGACTTCGCCCGCCGGATCGAAACGGGCCGCCGCGCCGAAGTCCAGGCAATCCTTGACGGCAGTGACTCCAACACCGCCACTATCGCTCTCGGGTACGCCAATGCGGTCACACAGGAGTATTCCCAGGAGGTCGTCCTGAAGCTGGCCAGACGCTCAGGTAACGGAATATCCATCGGGCAGCTGGATGTCAGACCCCGCATCTGGTTCAATTCCGACATGATATCCCGGAACTATATCTTCCCCGGCCTCATCGCCGTCATCATGATGGTCATCACCGCCCTCCTCACCTCGCTCACGGTAGCGCGGGAATGGGAAACCGGCACCATGGAGCAGTTGATCTCCACCCCCCTCACCGGACCGGAACTGATTACGGGGAAGCTCATCCCCTATTTCACCATCGGCATTATCGACCTGATCCTCTCAGTGCTGGTCGGTGAGTTCATCTTCGATATACCTCTCAGGGGTAGCCTCTGGCTGCTCTTCGGCATGTCAGTCATTTTCCTGATCGGCGCCCTCTCCCTCGGCATGCTCATCAGTATCGTCACGAAAAACCAGCGGCTGGCCAGCCAGATTGCCATAGTGACAACCATGCTGCCCGCCTTTCTTCTCTCAGGGTTCATCTTCCCCATCGAAAACATGCCGCTTCCGATCCGGGCGATAACCCATATCATCACCGCCCGCTACTTCGTCAAAATCCTGCGCGGAATCTATCTCAAGGATGTGGGGATCGACGTCCTGGCTCCGGAGGCGCTATTTCTTGCAGTTTTCGGCGTCGTGGTGATAACTCTGGCCATCAGGAAGTTCCGGAAGAAGATCGCCTGAAATTATGGACCGTTCCCAAGGAAGACCGAATGTTTGAACGACTGCTCTGCATGCTGAAAAAAGAGTTCATCCAGACGCTACGCGACCCGCGGATGCGCTTTATCCTGTTCGTCATTCCGGCGGTGCAGACCGTAATCTTCGGCTATGCGGTGAACACCGATGTACGGCAGATAAAAACCGCAATCTACGATCTGGACAACAGCATTGAAAGCCGGGACATCGCCGCCAGGTTGGTCCGATCCGGCTATTTCCAGGTGACCGAGCATATCAGTCGGGAGGGACGGGTCAGGGAACTTCTGGACAGGGGAGAGGTAAAGGCGGTGTTCCGGATGAACCGGGGGATGGGGGAAACCCTGCGGGGTGGACGGACCGCTCCCCTGCAGCTCATTCTGGACGGAACCGACTCCAACACTGCGGGGATCGTGCTCAACTATGCGATGAACATCGCGGCGCGGTACAACGAACAACTCCAGGTACTGCAGATCACCCGTCAACGGGGAGTCTCTGAACCCCCGGAAGGCGTCGTACTGCAGAGTCGTGCCTGGTACAACGAGAACCTGGAAAGCCGCAATTACTACGTACCGGCCGTCATTGCCCTTATCGTGCTGATAATCACCATGCTCCTCTCTAGCATGGCCGTGGTGCGGGAAAAGGAGATCGGCACCATGGAACAGATGATCGTCACCCCCATCAGCCGCGGAGAGTTCATCCTCGGGAAAACCATCCCCTTCGTACTGATCGGTTTCATTGACGTGGCGCTCGTTACCGTCGTGGCCTATTTCTGGTTCGGGGTCCCGCTCCGCGGCAGCCTCCCCCTTCTCTTCGCCGCCACGGGTCTGTTTCTCATGAGCAGCCTCGGTTTCGGCCTCTTCCTCTCCACCATCAGCCGCACCCAGCAACAGGCTATGATGAGCTCGTTCATGTTTATCTTCCCCGCCATGCTCCTTTCGGGGTTCGCCTTCCCCATCGAGAACATGCCGGAACCCGTACAGTGGCTCACCTTTCTCAACCCCCTCCGCTATTACCTCGTCATCATCCGGAGCATCTTCCTGAAAGGAGTGGGCCTCTCCATACTCTGGCCACAGCTGCTCGGGCTCTTCCTCCTCGGAATAGCCATCCTCTCTTTTGCCGTGCAACGCTTCAAGAAGACATTGACCTAGAACAAACCGGACACACACAATAAGACCTGGCTGGTTTTCAAAACCCGTCAGGTCTGGCTTCTACGCGATTCATGGCATTAAAGATGGCTTTTCCTTACCCTTTATTCTAGGACTTCTTCTGCAACTCCTCCATCATCTCCCGAACTTCCTCTGTCCCTTTGGCGTAAAACTTTTCCTCATCCGGCGCCAGGAGCCGCAGGAGTTCGAGGAATTCGCCCGCATGGACCCGCTCTTCGTCGGCGATATCCTTCAACACCTCGATCGCCAGAGTGTTGTCAGTTGACTCGGCCAGTTGCATGTAAAGCTGGATAGCCTCGTACTCGGCCGCGACAAGGAACCGGATGGCGCGGACCAGTTCCTCGTGGGTCAGATTGCGGCCATGGGCCAACCCCGAAAAGGGTGTTCCAAAGTCAGGCATTGCTCATTCCTCCTTTGTTGTGTGGTGATCATGTATACAGCGACGGAGTAGTGCACACCTCGTGGACCGTCTTGCCTATCCCGCCTTCACGCACCCTGGTTGCTAGCCGTTCAGCCTTTTCCAACAATTCTTCCACCGTTTCGGGAGGACGCAGAAACGTCACTGCGCCGACCCCCACCAGGAGCCCCCACTCGTTTTTCCGAAGCAGTTCGGCAAGCCGGTCATAGAGTTTCCTGAGTACGATATCGGCTGAGCAGTTGTCCGTCTCAGGCAACATCAGAACGAACTCGTAGTCCCGCTGCAGACCTACCACGTCGCAACTGCGGGTATTGGCACGGATTGACCGTGCAATCTTTCGCAGGACCGCCCCTTCATTGCGACAGCCAAGGTTAGGGGGCGTCCCCTCTCCGTACCGGAAATTAAGGAAAGCCAGGGTGAACGGCCGGCCATAGCGTTGTGCCCGACTGATCTCGGCGCTCGCCAGTTCGGAGAAGAAGTTGCGGGTGCAGGCACCGCTCCCCCGGTCATAGAGTGCCAGATGCCGGTTGATAGCTCGTTCATGCCGCAGGGCGGATACCACCAGGGAAAATGCGACAAAACCTCCGAGCAGCATGGCAAAATTGACCCCGTTGATGGCGGAAGTCGCCAGGCTGTCAAGAGGAGGTTTCCCCGTGAAGAACCACATACAGGCACTACAACCGGCCATTGCCACTCCCACCCCGCGTGGCGCATGCCAGCTGACCAGCGCGATGGGAATCATATAGGCAAAATCCAGATGGATGCCGGGATTCAGGTAATCGGCAAGGGCGAGAAGCACTGCAAGGACAAACCCCAGCGCTGCAAGAAACATCCGGGACTGTTTATGCAGGTACTCTTCCAGCTCGTTCATCGCCCCAGCCCCCACTATTAGCGCCTCCCAATATTTTCAAAAGGGTTAACATAGCAGAATCGACCCCGCACCTCAATTAGAAACATCTAACCAAAATAAATTCAATAGGTTAGATGCGCATGTGTGCAAGTGTACCACAGCCCTCCGGAATTACCAGTCAGGCCGGCGAGACCATCAACCACTTCGTTCTCCCGTCAGGTAATATTCAACCCTCCACACCACGGGAAAGATAAGGACAACATACCCGACCATGGAGTTGCAGCAAGGTTCCCAAGGGGTTGTTGAGCTTGACATGGTATTGAATATTCTGTATAAATTGCGAGTTGTTCGAGCCGTATTCAAAGGGGCACCCCATGTTCGTCGTTGCCAATTTCCTCATCGCTGTCTCAAAGGTGGCCGACATCCTCCTCACCATCTACATGTATGTCATCATCGGCCGGGCGATCGTCTCCTGGGTGAATCCCGACCCCTACAACCCGATCGTCAGGTTCCTCTACCGGGCAACAGAACCTCTCCTTTCGCGGGTCCGCCGGGCTATCCCTGACATGGGTGGCCTCGACCTGTCACCGCTTGTGATTCTTCTGGGAATCTTTTTTATCCAGAAATTTGCCATCACCTCCATATATGAACTTGGTTTCAGACTGAAAATGAGCGGGGGAGGAATGCCATGAAAATAACACCATTGGATATACAGCAGCAGCAGTTCAAGGGGAAGATGTTCGGCGGGCTCGATCCTGAGGAAGTTGACGGCTTCCTGCAGACGGTATCCCACGAGATGGAGGACCTCCTCCGGGAAAACAGCGAGTTGAAGGAGCAGGCGCACCGTCTTTCCGTTGAACGTGAAGAGATGACCGAGCGGGAAGGGAAGCTGCGCGAGACCATGCTCGCGGCACAGCGGGTTACCGAAGAGATGAAGGCCAATGCCCAGAAAGAAGCAAGCCTCCGTGTCTCCGAGGCCGAACTGAAGGCGGAACGAATCCTGATAGATGCGGAAAAAAAACTTACCCAGCTGACCAGCCAGATCCAGGACCTGCGCAGGGAAAAGATGCAGTTCGAAACCTCGTTCAAGTCCCTGCTCGACTCGCACTACAAAATGCTGAACATCGATGAATCGTGACTCTCTGAAAATCACCGAAACCGGTGGTAGCGTCGTCTTTTCCGTCCATGTGCAACCCCGCGCCTCCCGTACCGAATTGTGCGGCGTTCAGGGGGAAGAGCTCAAGCTGCGATTGACCTCACCGCCGGTGGACGATGCAGCCAACAGGCTCTGCCAGGAATTTCTGGCCAAACTCCTCGGCGTGGCAAAATCACGGGTAACCATCGTTGCCGGTGCAAAGTCGCGCCATAAGACGGTGCAGGTAACCGGCATCGGGAAGGACGAAGTCCTCGCCCTGCTCAATTAACTTATTGGAGTCAGTCCCATGAAAGCCCGCGACATTATGTTCACCGATTTCCCCATGATTTCGCTCCACGCCTCCGTCGGCGATGCTGTCCGCATCCTGCACAAGAACTTCGGCGACGAAAGCTACATGAATGCCGCTCCCGGCATCGTCGTAGTGAATGACAACGGCGAACTTGCCGGCATACTTTCCCCCCTCACCATTCTCAAAACCCTTGGGATGGAAGCGAATGAAGCAGGCCGGCCCCGAGAGGAATCGCCTGAGTTTTACGCCACCCTCTCTGCCACTATCAAGGGGAAAAAAGTCAGCGATATCATGGACTGGCAGGCAATATCGGTCACTGAGGAAGCCCAGCTCCTCGACGTAGCGGACCTGTTCGTGGCCAACCGCTTTCAGCGTATTCCGGTAGTTCGTGACGGCAAGGTGACAGGCCTCATCTACCGCTCCCGTCTCCTCTTTGCCCTGGCCGACTCCCTCCTTGCCTGAGCGGGGGAAAGACATCATCCCCCTTGACAAAAAGGGACCCCCTCCACTATATTGAAGAGTGGGAATACCCCTAAGTATCAACTGCTTGACAGGAGGAAGTCGAACCATGCCCGTTTACGAGTACCAGTGCACTGCCTGCAACAACACCTTTGAACTGCGCCAGAAATTTTCTGATGAGCCTGCCACCGAATGCCCGTCCTGTGGTGGAACAGTTAAGAAACTCATTTCCAGTACCGCTTTCACCTTAAAGGGGGGAGGATGGTACGCAGAAGGATATAGCGGGACGAGCGGCTCCGGTTCAACCGGTTGTCCTTCGGGTGGCGGCTGTGCCGGCTGCCCGTCGGCCGCTGCCTGACCTGACGCAGCTAACCCTGCGGACACAAAAAGAATCCTCCATCTCCGGAGGATTTTTTTTGTCCTAAAAGGCTTTACAAATCCCCCCTCGTTTTCTATTATCTGCGGACATTACTACGCATGAAGGTCCTATGCATGAAGGGAGTACGACTGTGACCCAGATAATCGACGGAAAAGCTATTGCTGCCAAGATTCGCAGCGAAATTGCCAACGACGTCAAAACCCTTGCCAGCCGTGGGATTCAACCGGGACTGGCTGTGGTACTGGTAGGCGAAGATCCGGCCAGCAAGGTCTACGTCAGCATGAAAGAAAAGGCCTGCCAGGCCGTGGGGATATTTTCCGACGAACATAAACTGCCGGCGGAGACCAGCGAGGCAGAACTGTTGGCACTTATCGACAAACTGAACCACGATCCGCGCATCCACGGCATTCTGGTCCAGCTTCCGCTCCCGAAACAGATAGACACAGAAAAGGTGCTGGAAGCAATCTCCCCCTCAAAGGACGCAGACGGTTTCCATCCCTACAACGTCGGACGGCTCATGATCGGCAAACCGCTCTTCCAGCCCTGCACCCCCTACGGTGTCATGATCATGCTGAAGGAGACCGGGATCGACCTGAAGGGGAAGGAGGTGGTGGTGGTCGGCCGCTCCAACATCGTCGGCAAGCCGGTCGCCCTCATGTGCCTGCAGCAGCATGCTACCGTCACCATCTGTCATTCCCGGACACGGGACCTGGCGGCAAAAGTCGGGCAGGCCGATATCCTCATCGCCGCCGTCGGCGTGCCGGAGATGATCAAGGGCGCCTGGATCAAGCCGGGGGCAGTGGTTATCGACGTCGGAGTCAACCGGGTCGGCGACAAGAAGCTCGTGGGGGACGTAGAGTACGCAGCGGCCTGCGAACGGGCGTCAGCCATCACACCGGTCCCGGGTGGCGTCGGCCCCATGACCATCACCATGCTCCTCTACAACACCGTGGAGTCTGCGAAGAGAACGGTGCATAGTGAAAAGTGATAGGAAAAGGGAAAAGGCGGAGCAATGTATCCACATAACGTCTATTCACTATTCACCTTTCACGGGGAGCGTTAGCGAACCATGATCGTCAGCAAACAGAAACCGTTCGAAGATATCCTCGCCAGCCTCGACGGGCGTTCCCGCGTCTTTCTGGTCGGTTGCGCAAAGTGCGCGACGGTCTGCAAGTCGGGTGGGGAAGAAGAAGTCTGGAAGATGCAGGAAGCCCTGACCACCGCGGGGAAGGAAGTGACCGGGTCCATCGTCATCGACGAAGCATGCCACATGCTGCGGGTCGGCCGTGACCTGCGAGCCAGGAAGGAGATGGTGGAGGAAGCCGACGCCCTCCTCGTGCTCGCCTGCGGTGCCGGCGTACAGTCCATTGCCGCCAGTGCGGGAAAGACAACCATTGCGGGGGCCGACACCCTGTTTCTCGGCAATATCCGGCGTTTCGGCCAGTTCGAACAGCGCTGTTCACTCTGCGGCGAGTGCATCCTCACCGAAACCGCCGGCATCTGCCCGGTCACCGTCTGCCCCAAGGGGCTTCTGAACGGCCCATGCGGCGGCATGGATGAAGGGCGGTGTGAAACCGACCCAGAATCAGAGTGCGTCTGGCACCAGATCTACCAGCGCCTGAAGGAACAGCAGTCCACGGACAATCTCGGCAAGATCGCTCCCGGCAAGGATTTCTCTCGGATGCTCAAGCCGGGAAAACTGAAGTTAGACAAATAACCGCAAGCAATCCACCACAGAGACACGGAGACACAGAGAAAGACAAAACCTTATTAACAGGGATGGAAGATTTACAGGATGAAGCCAAGAGCACTGCAAACAAAATCCGATTTTTATCCTGATTATCCTGGATATCCCTGTTAAAATTGGTTTCTCTGCACTTCTGTGTCCCTCTGACAGGTTCTCGTGAATATATGATCTCACAACTCCAGCAAAAACTCGCCGCCGGCCGGTTCGTCATCACCTCCGAAGTCTGTCCCCCCAAGGGAGCAGACTGCGGTGAATTCCTCACCACAGCACGGAGCCTGAATAGGCAGGTTGACGCCATCAATGTCACCGACAACCAGGGTGCCAACATGCGCATCGCCCCCCTGGCAGTGGCGAGCCTCCTGGTCCGGGAAGGGATCGAGCCGGTCTACCAGATCACCTGTCGCGACCGGAACCGGATGGCACTGCAGAGCGACCTGCTCGGCGCTGCAGCCCTCGGTGTCAGCAACATTCTGGCACTCACCGGCGACCACATCTCCTTCGGCGATCACCGGCAGGGCAAGCCGGTCTTCGACCTGGATTCGGTCCAGCTCCTCCAGGCAATCTCTACCCTCGAAAGCGGTTTCGACCTGGCCGGCAACAAGCTCATGGGCACGCCGGTCTTCTTCGCCGGTGCCGCGGCGGCACCGGCTGCTGAACCGTTCGAACTGACCCTTTTCAAGCTCCAGAAAAAAGCCACCGCCGGGGCCCGGTTCTTCCAGACCCAGGCCATCTTCGACCCTGACCGGCTGGCCAGATTCACCACGGCCGTCAGCCCCCTCAACGTGAAGGTCATTGCCGGCATCATCCTCCTCAAGTCCGCCGGCATGGCCCGCTACATGAACCGCAACGTTCCCGGGCTCAAGGTGCCCGACCACATCGTTGCCGAAATGGAAGAAGCTTCCGACCCGGTCGCCAAGGGTGTGGAAATAGCTTCCCGCATCGCATCGGCAGTCCGCAGCCACTGCGACGGTCTCCATATAATGGCCATGGGACGGGAAGAGTTGATTCCGGAAATCATCAAGGAGATTCGCTGATGCAGATCAAGAAAGCTGTATTCCCCGTTGCAGGGCTCGGCACCCGGTTCCTCCCCGCCACCAAGTCCACCCCCAAGGAGATGCTCCCCCTCATCGACAAGCCGCTCGTGCAGTACGTGGTGGAAGAGGCGGTTGCGGCAGGAATTGAACAGATACTCTTCGTCACCGGCCGGAACAAGCGCGCACTCGAAGACCACTTCGACATCTCATTCGAGCTGGAAGCGCTCCTCTACGAAAAGGGGAAGGACGCCGAACTTTCCCAGGTGCGGGACATCGCCGAAATGGTCAACATCTTCTATGTCCGTCAGAAGCAGGCACTCGGACTCGGCCACGCAATCCTCTGCGCCCGCGACTTCGTGGGTGACGAGCCATTTGCCGTGCTCCTGGGAGACGACATCATCGACAGTGAAAAGCCCTGCCTCGGCCAGCTCATCGAGATCTACCGTAAATACCGGGGGACGGTGCTCGCACTGGAAAAGGTCCCGATGAAGAACATTTCCTCCTACGGCTGCGTAAGAGCCAATCATATAACCGACCGGGTCTACGAGGTCGCCGATCTGGTGGAGAAGCCGAAACCGAAGGACGCCCCGTCTGATATGGCAATCATCGGCCGCTATGTCCTGACGCCGGATATCTTCCCGATCCTGGAAAAGCAGGAACCGGGCAAGGGTGGAGAGATACAGCTTACCGACGCACTCGTCAAACTGGCTAGGGAAGAGGCGATCTATGGCTGCCTCTTCGAGGGGGTACGCCACGATTGCGGCGACAAGTTGGGATTTCTGAAAGCCACTGTCGATCTCGCGCTGAAGCGGGATGAGTTCGGCGACGATTTCCGTAAATATCTGAAGGAAAAGCTGGCCAAATAAAAACGGGGGGATTTCTCCCCCCGTCTTCCATCCTTCAGTTGCAGCATACGCCCCATCAGTGCAGCATACCGCGCCCCCCCCCCCTGGTTATCCCATACTGAAAAAAGGCGATCAGCTTGAACTGGTCCTTATCGTAACCGCGTGGAAAGCCGCCGATCGGCCCGATCATCCGCAGGGTGCGCAGCACCTCGTTATCCAGAATCCGGCTTCCCGAACTTTCAAGAATTTCAACATTTTCAATCTCTCCCCGGCGATTGAAGGTTATCCTCACCGGCGTCACCCCCTCGATACCGAGCTGGGCCGCCTCCTGGGGATAGCGCCAGACACCGTAGATCGAGGTCTCGAACCGGCGCAGGAACGATCCGAACATGATATCGTCGGTATTGAGGAACCTGGTTTCCCCCTCCGCCACCTCCGGTCCGTATTTCTTCCGGTAGCTGTCTTCAAGCCGGGCCATCCTGTCTGCGCTCGGCATAAGCCGGGCAATGTCGGGCCCCGGTTGCGCCTTCGGCTTGAAGATATCCACCCCGCGGGGAGATTCTCTGAGTGGCAGGCTTCCCCTTTCCGTCGGACGGCTCTCTCCCCGGTACTTCGCCGGTGCCTGCCGTGGTGGAGAAGTCTGGGCTGGTTGCTTGGGCGGCGGAGGTGCTGACCGGTCCCGTTCCATCTCTCCCCTGGGGGCAATCTCCCGGGGAACACGCCTAAACTTCTCAGCCTGGCGACGGGCTTCCTTTTCAATTCTTGTCGAGGGCTTGCTGGCAGGGGGGAGGTCCTGGAGATCGATCATCACCGGTTCCTGTTTCGCCACCGTTTTTTTCTCGGGAGCCATGAGGATGACAGCAAAGATCGCCACGTGGAACAAAGCGGAGAGGGCAAGCAGGTAGAGGAAGATTTTTTCGATATGACTGTCGGACATCTGACTCTGACGGGTCAAGGTGCTATCCCTCCCAAAGGGCCAGCGCCGTGATAGTGCACAGCGGATTCTCTCACCCGGCTAGGGCCTGGTAAAGTATGACCGCACCGAAAACAAGAAAAAGGGTTCCCGCCCCCCGGTGGACATAGGAGAGAGGGATGAACCGGGTCAGCTGTTTGCCGACGAAGATGCCAATCAGGGAAACAGCCCAGAGTGCCAGAGTCGAGCCGGCATATACTGCCAGGAGCGATTCGTGCTGGGCAGCCATACTTGTTGTGACCAGTTGGGTCTTATCCCCCAGCTCCGCCAGAAGGATCATGAAGAATGAGATGACCACCGGCCCCCGCCCCGAAAGACTCCGTTCTTCCTCATCCTCCTCTTCTTCGTCAAACCCTCCGGAGCGCAGCGTACTTATACCGAAAAAGAGGAACAGGCCACCGGACACGAGCTTGATCCAGAACAGGGGAAGAAACGCGAACAGAATCTTGCCGACCAGTACCGCCCCCACGTTGAGGAGGGCAAAGGCAAGGGCGATACCGATGAATATCTTTTTCCACGGGTGCTTTGTGGCAAGGGCCATGGCAGTCAACTGGGTCTTGTCACCCAACTCCGCCAGGAATATAATGCCGAATGTACTGAAAAATACGGTTGAATCCACATCTCCCCCTTGCATGCCTTTGGGGATGGTAAAAGATTAAAAGGCAAATTGCAAGGCCGGATTCCCCCGAACCGGCGAACCGGTAATTTACTGTTGACAGCCGAGAGTCCCTACGGGTATCATTCCCACGTTAGTAAAGGGGAGTAGCAATCGGCCGGAGAAATGGCCGACCCGACGCCCGTCAAGACGGTGGCAACACCCGGGCTCGGGGCACAGGACGTGATCCTTCGCATGCAAGACCTTTATCCCGGGCGGATTAGCGCGCCGTGGATAAAGGTTTTTTTTGTTTGTATGACAGTTGCCAGGAAGCCAACCGGCCAGATTCAGGCGAACTCGGCGTATTTTCTGAATAAATCATGTTAACGAGGTATCCCCATGGAATGGTTGACAGATCCACAGATCTGGCTGGCCCTTGCCACACTCACGGCGCTGGAAATCGTACTCGGCATCGACAACATCATCTTTATCTCCATCCTGGCGGGAAAACTACCTCATCATCAGCAGGCAAAGGCAAGGATCATCGGCCTCGGTCTGGCGCTCATTACCCGGGTGGCACTCCTCTTTTCCCTAACCTGGCTCATGGGACTGACCACTCCCCTCTTTTCACTCCTCGACTGGGAGATATCGGGGCGAGACCTCATCCTCATTGCAGGGGGCCTTTTTCTGCTGGGTAAAAGCACGCTGGAAATCCACGAGAAACTGGAGGGGGAAGAGGGGCACTCGTCCGCCCACACGGCAACATCGTTCGCCGGTGTCCTCGTTCAGATCATGCTCCTGGACATCGTCTTCTCCCTCGACTCCATCATAACCGCCCTGGGGATGGCCAACCGGCTGGCAGTCATGGTTGCGGCCGTCATACTGGCGGTGGGTTTCATGATGATCTTTGCCGGCAGGATCAGTGCCTTCGTCGACCAGCACCCGACCATCAAGGTGCTCGCCCTCTCCTTCCTCATCCTCATCGGCGTTGCCCTGGTGGGAGACGGCCTGGACATGCACATACCGAAAGGGTACATTTACTTTGCCATGGCATTCTCGGTCATGGTGGAGATGCTGAACCTGCGGCTCCGGAGCAAGGGGACGCCGGTCAAGCTGCATCAGCCCTACGTAGCTGAACCCGGTCAAGATATCGAGGGATAAGAAAAACAACCCACTTTCATCCATCTGCAGGGAGTAACTGCTATGTCTTCCCAAACCATGCTCTGGCTCGGCTTTGGCACCATTATCACCGTGATGTTCGTACTCGACCTGGGGATATTCAACCGCAAGAGCCACGCGATCAGCTTTCGCGAGGCCCTTGCCTGGACCCTCGTTTGGGTCTCACTGGCGTTCGCCTTCAACGTCTGGATCTATTTTTCCATGGGCCCAACCAAGGCGCTGGAGTTCTTCACCGGTTACCTCATTGAGGAATCCCTGTCGGTGGACAATTTGTTCGTCTTCATCATGATCTTCGGCTACTTCCACATCACCAAGGTGCACCAGCCCAAAATTCTCAAATGGGGAATCATCGGCGCGCTCCTGATGCGGGCGGTCTTCATACTGGTCGGGATCGAGCTTATCGAGCGCTTCCACTGGATGATCTACGTGTTCGGAGGGATCCTTATTGTCACGGGGATAAAAATGGCGTTCGGCGGGGAAGAGAAGATCGAACCGGAGAAGAACCTGCTGGTGCGTCTGGTGCGAAGATTCGTCCCTATCACCAAAAGGATCAGGGGCGACCGGTTTTTCATCAATAAGGGGGGGATTCTGGCCGCAACCCCCCTTTTCCTGACACTGCTGGTAGTCGAATCGAGCGATGTCATCTTCGCCGTGGATTCAATCCCGGCGGTACTGGCGGTCACCCGCGACCCGTTCATCGTTTACACCTCCAACGTTTTCGCCATTATGGGGCTCAGGTCCCTCTACTACCTGCTGGCCAACGTCATGGAGATGTTCGCCTACCTGAAACTGGGGGTATCATTCATCCTTGCCTACGTCGGGGGGAAAATGCTTTTGACGGACGTCATCCACGTCCCGGTCCATTTCTCCCTCGGGGTCATCATCGGTACCCTCGCCGTGGCCATCCTTATCTCCATCACCCTCGCTCCGCAGAAAGGGCACAAGTCGCACACCCCCTGATTTTCCGTCATTCGCCCCCCGGGGTGTTCGGTTCCTCCGGAACCCCCGGAAAGAGTTCGTCCCGGCAGATATCGAACAGAGCCATGAACAGCGCCAGGATGACCGGTCCGGCGACGATGCCGATGAAGCCGAAGGTGATCACCCCTCCGAGCGCCCCGATGATGGTCATCAGGAACGAGAGATTTGCCTTTCCAGCGGTAAGGATGGGACGGATAAAGTTGTCAATGGAGCCGACCGCAATCACCCCCCATAGTACGAGTACGACCGCCATGGTCGTCTCCCCCTGTACGAAGAGATAGAGGGCACCCGGCCCCCAGATCAGGGCAGTTCCCACCGCGGGAATCAGGGCACAAAAGGCCATCAAAGCACCGAACAGGGCCGGCGACGGGATTCCGGTAAACCAGAAACCGACACCGCCAAGCGCCCCCTGGATGAGGCAGGTCACAAGCAACCCGAAGACCACCGCCGAAACCACTGTCCCCAAGGTATGTTCAAGCTTTTTCCGGTGTGCTTCGCTCAAGGGGATCACGGACCAGAACCGCTCCTGGAAGCGCCGACCGTCACGGTAGATGAAGAAAAGGACTACCAGCATGATGATGAGCATAAAGACGAAAACAAACAGGTTGGCAATCATCCCCGTTGCATAGTCGAGAAAAGACGCCGCCAGCTTCTTGGCAGCCGGAATGATGGTCCCCTCCATGTCGATTCCCAGGGGTTTCAGGTACGGCCAGATTCGGTCAATCAACGGCGCAATGGCAGGATGATGGGCAACCCTCTCCAACATGGCCCCACTGGCACCTTGAGATGTGGCCGTTTCCAGATACTGGTAGGCAACCACCCCCTGCTGGACAAGAAAGAAGGTGAGCCCGACAAAGGGAATGACCAGCGTCAGTACTATTCCCACCGTCATGATGGCTGCCGCCATCGTCTCCCGGCCCCGAAGGCGCCGGTGCAACTTTTCGTAGAGAGGATAGGTGACAATCCCGAGAATCATCGCCCACCCGAGGGGGACGAACAGGGGAGAAAGAAGCTTGAACACCAGCGTGGACGCCAGGGCAAGCAGAAAAAACGTCACCAGTGCAAAAAAAACCTTGCGATCCATCGAGCCCTCCAGGCACATCCTGCCAGAATCACTTCCCGTTACTGATTTTCCCGTACTTCACGTATCCTCACCTTGACAATAGCTGTTTTCTTTACCTCTTCGCATGTGAGGAGGTACTGTCGCCACACAAGTGTCTCACCCTTCTCGGGAAAGCGGCCAAGTTCAGCCAGAATGAGTCCTGCCAGGGTATCATAGGGAAGGTCCTCCTCCATCTTTATCTTAAGCAGGTCCTCCAGATCGTTGATTGAAATCAGGGCGTCCACAACCAGGCTGCCGTCGGGAAGTTTCTGCACCCGCCGTGGCTCGCCGATGTCATGTTCATCCTCAATCTCGCCCACCAGCTCTTCCAACAGGTCCTCCGTGGTAACCACCCCGCTGATGCCACCGTATTCGTCCACTACCAGCGCCATATGTATCCGGTTACGCTGCATTTCCTTCAGGAGTTCATTGACCTTTTTCCCCTCGGGAACGTAGAACGGCGGTCTGATGATGGTGGTAATGTCGAATCCGGGGTCACTCACCATCCGCCCGAGAAAGTCCTTGCCGTGTATGAAGCCGGCGATGTTTTCGATGCTCTCCCGGAATACGGGATAACGGGAGTACTGGTTATCAAGAATCGAGCGGAGCATCTCCTCGCGGGAAAGATCCAGATCAAGGGCAGCTATACGTGTACGGGGGACCATCACTTCCCGCACCGCAGTGTGGGTGAAATCGAAGAGGTTCTTGATGTACTCGTGCTCCGAGGCACTGAACACCCCGGTTTCGTGTCCTTCGGCCACGATGTGCTGAACCTCTTCCTTGGTGATGAAGGCTTTTTCCCCCTCGCCCTTAACCCCCAGCAAGGTAAGAACGGCTTTGCTCGACATCGTGAGGAAGGCAACAGCCACCACCCCTATCTTGGAAAGAACGTTAATCGGCTTGGCCACCCGGAGCGCCATCCGGTCCGCATAGCGAAGAGCAAGAGCCTTGGGAACCAGTTCCCCCAGGATGAGAGAAAAATAGGTAACAAGAACGACCACTATTGCCAGGGAGAGAGGAGACGCCGCATGCCGGATGATCTCGAAAGGGGCTGCCTGAAGAAGGGGGACCAGAAACTTGACGGCTGTCGCACCGCCGAAGACGGACGCCATTGTCCCGACGAGTGTTACTCCGATCTGGACCGTCGCCAGAAAACGGTGGGGATCAGCCTGCAATTTTTCAACTATCCCGGCCCGTTTGTCACCCTCAGCCAGCAACTGGGCAATCCGGCTTTTCCTTGCCGAGATGATCGCCAGTTCAGCACCGGCGAAAAAACCGTTGGCCAGGATCAGCACCAGAATGACTGCCACTTCCTCCCAGATTGTCACAAAACAGCCCCCCTCAACGCAAATCTTCTTGGTTCCTGCCAATTTTCACCGTAGTAGCCGCTCTTGTCAACCTTTTGTCACGGTCAGACACAAATACTCTTCGTGTCAGGTACCCTGTCATGGACAGCATAAACGATCGTACGAGGATACTGTTGCCTTCGGGAGCATTGTTGAGGCAGGAAATGGGGTTGCAGATGATTTCCACGACACGGCTACCGGAGGTGATACGCGGGGCGAAGGGGGAAAGGCCTACAGTATCCGGGCGGGAATCACGTTGCAGAAAGTATCTCATCCACCCGTTTCCCATCAAGAGTCTCTTCTTCCAAAAGCGCCTTGGCCAAGGCATCAAGCTTGGGCCGGTTGTCTACAACCAGACCCTCGGCCTTCAACTCAGCTTCCTTGATTATGGCGGAAATCTCCTGGTCGATAACCCAGGCCATCTGCTCGGAGAAACTCTTTTCCTCTGCCAGCTTCCGGCCGAGAAAGGGATGTTCCTCGCCGCGGGAAAAGGTCATGGCGCCGATCTTGTCGCTCATCCCCCACTGGCAGACCATCTTCTCCGCAAGATCGGTGACCATCTTCAGATCGCTCTGGGCACCGGAAGAAAGATCGTTGAAGACCAGCCGTTCGGCAACCCTCCCCCCCAGCGCCACGCAGATGCGATTCACCAGATAGGCCTTGGGATAGTGGTAACGGTCGTCCTCGGGGAGCTGCTGGGTCACACCCAGGGCCATGCCGCGCGGTATGATGGTAACCTTGTGAATCGGATCGGTACCGGGAAGGAGCTTCGCCACCAGGACATGACCCGCTTCATGGAAGGCGGTAATGCTTTTTTCCTGATCGGAGATGAACATCTTCCGTTCACCACCCATCAGGATCTTATCCTTGGCCTTTTCCAGGTGGGACATGGTAACGACCGGCGCATTTTCGCGAGCTGCCTGGATGGCCGCCTCGTTCACCAGACTTTCCAGGTCCGCACCGGTCATCCCCGGTGTTCCCCGGGCGATGACCGCCAAATCCACGTCCCGGTCAATGGCAATCTTGCGGACATGAACCTTGAGAATCTGTTCCCGGTCACGCCAGTCGGGACGATCGATCACCACATGCCGGTCAAACCTCCCCGGCCGGAGAAGGGCAGGATCGAGCACATCCGGCCGGTTGGTGGCGGCCAGCACGATCACCTCGTCATGGGAGTCGAAGCCATCCATTTCCGAGAGGAGCTGGTTAAGGGTCTGCTCCCGTTCGTCATGGCCGCCGCCGAAGCCGGCCCCCCGGCTCCGCCCCACCGCATCGAGTTCGTCGATGAACACGATGCTCGGTGCCGACTTCTTGGCATTGGTAAAGAGGTCCCGGACCCGGCTCGCGCCGACACCGACAAACATCTCGATGAACTGGGACGCGGAGATGGAGAAGAAAGCCACCTCCGCCTCACCTGCTACCGCCCGGGCAAGGAGGGTCTTTCCCGTCCCCGGGGGCCCCACCAGCAGTACCCCTTTGGGTACCTTGCCGCCGATCCGCTGGAATTTCTTCGGGTCCCGGAGGAACTCAACGACCTCCCGCAATTCCTGCTTCGCATTCTCCATGCCGGCAACGTCGTCGAAGGTGACCTTGACCTTGTCCCCCGCGTCGTACACACGCGCACCGGACTTGGCAAAACCGCCCAGCATGGATCCCGGCCCCTGCCCTTTCATCCCCCTCATGGCAAACCACCATATGCCGAGGATAAGGAGCCAGGGGAGGAAACCGATCAGGACGGCGAGATAGGGGGAGCTCTCGGTCGGCAGTGCGACAATCTCCACTTTTTTCGCCGTCAGGTCGTCCATCAGGTGCGGATCGGCAATGGCCGGCATGATGGTGGTGAAGGACGTCACCTCACGGGTCGTCTGTTTCCCCTGGACAACGGCAGGAACGGCGACTTTGGTGCGAAATTCCCCCTTGAGGGATGCCCCTTTGAACGTGACCTTTGCCACATTGTCGGCGGCCAATTCCTGGCGAAAGCGGCTGTAGCTTATTTCTGCACCACGCTCTGCGGACTGTTGCATGATCAAGCCATAAAACAGGTTAAAAAACACCGCCAGCGCCAGCATGATCAGTAAAGGTTTCCAGAAAGACGGCCCCATTAATGTGACCCCTTGTCCTCAGATTCCGGGATGTTGTCAAGTTGCGCCAATTGTCGAATGTCTTCACTCAACAGGCTGTTCAGCTTCTGCATTTCCTTAATACGCCGACCAGCCTTTACATTATCGCTCTTCACACTGTCAAGCTTTTTCCTGACCGCCGTAACAGATTCAGCAAGCATATTTGTCCGTTTTTTCACGCTTCTCCCAACTTCCCGGCAGGCACCAGGCCATGCGCATTGGTTTCTCGTGTAAGTTTAACCGCAGGATCAGCTATGACAACTCTCCGGACGACTTTTCAAGCAGGAACTGGCCATAACCGTACGCTGCTCCTTTTCCGCACTGAAGATATTCACCGAGGAGAAGGAATGGATGGAATTCATCCAGGACACCATTGAACGTGCCACTCCCCACTATGCCAGCATATTTCACTCCATCTCCCTGCCAACGGAAATCTCCGTCACTGCAGCGGATTTCCCGGCTTCGCTCCGCAAGCCACTTAAAATCCATATCAATTTCGTAATAGCCGTAATAGTATGCAAGGGCGGTAATTCTGCGGATAAGTGAGCGTACCAGCAGGGAAAACGTCAGTTCATGCACCGGTTTCCCGCCGCTCAGGAGACGCAGGGGAGTTACAAGGCGTAGACGTACTCCGTCCGGAGTAAGGGGGAACGCCCGCTGAATACCGTCCGCGGAGAGGAGAACCAGGTTCTTTTCGTCCACCTCTCTACCCGCCTCCCAGACAGGGGAGCGAGCACCATAATAATCGACTGCTTCTGCCTTGACGGGCTGGGCAGCGTACCGTCCAGACGGACCGAAACTACTGAGGGCAAGTTTGAGTGCAGACAGGTAGAGTGACATGTACTGAATTGCCGATCCAACCAGAGTCAAAGAAATTTCAACCTCTCTCCCACGGTTTGGCGGCAACGACAGTTGCGGCAGGGAAAACGTAAACGGGAGAGGTGGTTTCTGATAGCGCCTGACGGCAGCCGGGTCGGTACTGAGAGACTGGGAAAAGTTGCGGGAGTAGGGACCATTCCGATCGTGCGGCCCCACGCAGCTGCAGGCGCGCTGGAAAGCACCCGCAAAACAGCTGTGAATCCCGAACAGTGCCAGAGAATCAACGATGTCTGAATCAAGGCGTAACGTTATGACAAGTCTGACAAGGTTTAAATCCACGGCACCTCCACAAAAAAAGGGCAGAGATTCGCATCTCTGCCCTTCAATTCATACCAGTTTTCTGCCTATTCTGCCAGAGACTTCAGATACTCCCTGTTCAGCTTGGCGATGAATTTCACGTCGACCCCCTTGGGACAGGCGGCCTGACATTCGTAGTGGTTGGAGCAGTTACCGAAACCGCACTCCTGCATGGATTCAAGCATGTTCTTGACACGCACGGCTGCCTCCGCCTTTCCTTGCGGCAGGGCTGCCAACTGGGACACCTTGGCGGCGGTAAAGAGCATGGCCGAGCTATTGGGACAGGCAGCGGCACAGGCGCCGCACCCGATGCACTCGGCTGCGTCCATTGCGTAGTCCAGCACTTCCTTCGGAATGAGCGTGGAGTTGGCGTCAGGCACGCCGCCGGTGTGGCAGGAGGTGTAGCCACCCGCCTGGATGATGGTGTCATAGGCGGAGCGGTCGACCACCAGATCCTTCTGGATCGGGAACGCCTTGGCTCGCCACGGCTCAATGTAGATGGTGTCGCCATCCTTGAATTTACGCATGTGCAACTGGCAGACGGTGGTCCGCTCCTGCCCGCCGTGGGGCACGCCATTGACCACCTGGGAGCACATGCCGCAGATACCTTCGCGACAGTCGTGATCGAAGACGATCGGCTCTTTACCGGAATTGATCAGGTCTTCGTTGACACAGTCAAGCATCTCCAGAAAGGAATGGTGCTCGGTGATGCCTTTAGCGGTGTAGGTTTCAAATTTACCAGGATCGTTGGCATTCTTTTGGCGCCACACGATCAGTGTTAAGGTCATGGTCTTGTGATCGCTCATTATTTATAACTCCTTACCGCAAGATGAATTGTCTCGAATTTCAGGGGTTCCTTGTGCAGTTCGGGCTCCTTGTCGTTACCCTTGAACTCCCAGGCGCCAACATATGAGAAGTCAGCGTCATTGCGCTTTGCCTCACCATCCGGCATCTGGTGTTCGACCCTGAAATGGCCGCCGCAAGACTCTTCACGGTGGAGAGCATCGCGAGTCAGCAACTCCCCAAATTCGAGGAAGTCAGCTACACGACCGGCATTTTCCAGCTGCTGGTTGAGTTCGCTGCCAGTTCCGGTAACCTTGACATTCTGCCAGAACTCTTCACGAATCTTCGGAATTTCCTTGAGCGCCTCGGTAAGGCTTTCTTTGGAGCGGGCCATACCGACGTTTTCCCACATGACCTTGCCCAGCTCGCGGTGGAATTCCGTAACAGTGCGCTTACCATTGATGGAAAGCAATTTATTGGTTCTGGCAGAAACCTCTTCTTTAGACTTCTTGAATTCAGGATGGTCTGTTGTGACCGCGCCAGGCTTGACCGTAACCAGATAACCGCCGATGGTATACGGAATGACAAAATAGCCGTCGGCAAGACCCTGCATGAGGGCGGAAGCGCCCAGACGGTTTGCGCCGTGAACGGAGAAGTTTGCCTCGCCCAGCACAAACAGGCCAGGGATGTTGCTCATCAAGTTGTAGTCAACCCAGAGGCCACCCATGGAATAGTGGGGGGCAGGATAGATACGCATAGGTGTCTTGTACGCGTTGTCGTCGGTAATGCGCTCATACATCTCGAACAGGTTGCCGTACCGCTCCTTGATGGTGTTCTCGCCGAGACGTTTGATGGAATCGGCATAATCCAGATAAACACCGCGTCCGCCCGGTCCTACACCCCGACCTTCATCGCACTGTTCCTTGGCGGAGCGTGAGGAGATATCACGGGGGGCGAGGTTGCCATAGGAAGGATACTTGCGCTCGAGATAATAGTCACGGTCCTCTTCGGGGATCTGGTCGGGACGCTTGCCCACATCTTCCTTCTTCTTCGGAACCCAGATGCGACCATCGTTCCTGAGCGACTCGGACATCAGGGTCAGTTTGGACTGGTAATCACCCGCCTGCGGAATGCAGGTCGGATGTATCTGGGTGTAACAGGGATTCGCAAAGAAGGCGCCCTTTTTGGCGGCAGCCCAGTTGGCGGTAACAGAGCACCCTTTGGCATTGGTTGAAAGGTAGAATACGTTCACATAACCGCCGGTAGCCAGACAGACAGCGTCGGCAGCATAGCATTCGATCTCGCCGGTGATCATATTACGTACCGTGATACCGCGGGCAACACCATCCACCACGACCAAGTCCTGCATTTCGCGCCGGGTGTACATCTTGACCGTACCGGCCTTGATCTGACGGGAAAGAGCCGAATACGCACCGAGCAGCAGCTGCTGACCGGTCTGACCACGGGAGTAGAAGGTTCGGGAAACCTGTGCACCGCCGAAGGAACGGTTGTCCAGGTAGCCAGCGTAGTCGCGGTTGAAGGGAACACCCTGGGCCACGCACTGGTCAATGATGTTGTTGGAAACCTGAGAGAGACGCCAGACGTCGGCCTCACGGGCACGGAAGTCGCCTCCCTTGATGGTGTCATACATCAGACGCAGGATTGAGTCGCCATCACTAGGATAGTTCTTGGCGGCGTTGATGCCCCCCTGGGCGGCTATGGAGTGGGCACGGCGAGGGCTGTCCTGATAGCAGAAAGCCTGGACGTTATAGCCGAGTTCGCCGAGCGATGCAGCAGCTGCGCCGCCGGCCAGGCCGGTGCCGACCATTATGATGTTGTACTTGCGTTTGTTGGCGGGATTGACCAGCTTCAGGTCGAAGCGGTGCCTATCCCACGATGTTTCAATTGGTCCGGTTGGACATTTTCCGTCGAGTATCACTATATACCCCCTAACCTTTCAGTATGCCGATAAAGATTGACAGCGGAATGCACGCATAAACAACGCCCAGGAAAACGGCCACTACCGTGCCTATCTTGGTAATTACCGGCCTGGTGCACGCGTTGTTCCACCCCATGGTCTGGAAAAAGCTCTGTATACCGTGGGATGTGTGGAGGAAGAGGACGATCATGGCCGCTATGTAAATGAAGGCGATGATCCCCTGTTGAAAGCTGCCGGTCACCATGGCATAGACGTCAAAGCGCCCGACGGCGTCAATCCCCTGGGATATTTCCGGGTTGGTGACGCGAACGGTAAAGTGGAGCAGGTGGTACACGACGAATGCCGCCAGAAGGAGGCCGGTCCAGATCATGTTCTCGCTCGAGAAGGTAGCCTTGAGCTTGTTGTTGACCGCATAACCCTTGGGATTGGCGGCACTGTTCTCCAGGGTGAGCAGGACGCCGAAGATGACATGGACGCTGAAGAATGTCAGCATGGCAAGACGGAAAATCCAGACAAACGGGCCAAGATCATGGAGATGCTTGGCATAGGCATTGAGCCAGTCGGCCCCGACGAATATCGTCGAGTTCCCCAGCAGATGGACGATGACAAAAAGGACCATGAGCTGGCCGGTAATCGCCATCAGAATCTTTCTACCTACAGTGCTTTTGAGTAATTGCATGTTTTCATCCCTTTTGTGTTTATTATTCGCCTTGAGTTCTACCGGCGCCGGACAATGCCGACGGGACGGTTCCGAACATTCCGAGTCTGCAGTCACAGGAAACAGGGGCAACCGTTCCTGCTCCGCCTGCCGGGCAGTTCGTACCGGCCCGGTGGCGCCCGCCATTCGTTTTGAGTCTGCATCGTCCCTACTCCTCCTTGATATGGATTTCATGGTAGTTCACATGCAAACAACACATACTATTAGTATTGTCTAATTTTGCTTGTTGTATACTGTATACTAAACGGCGTTATACCAAAATGCAACAAGAAATTAACGACCGCACAGGGATTCTTTATCCTCTCTTCATCGGCTTGCCCGGCGGGCAACAGCCGGCCAGCGGCTCCCCTCGCAGTTGCGGGCAAAGGACCGTTGCATTTAAGCGGCTTTTCTGCTACAAAAAGTGTTTTCGACTCAACCACTTAGCTGCCGCAGCAGAAATAAGCATTCCCTAATTCGATCGGTTTTTAATGCATATCCGGGAAAAGGTACTATGAAATTTACACTCAAGAAGAAGGATGCCACCAGCGGCGCCCGACGGGGGACCCTGATCACTCCCCATGGCACCATCGAAACCCCCATATTCATGCCGGTCGGCACCCACGCCGCCATGAAAGCCATGACCCCGGTCCAGGTAGAGGAGTGCGGCGCCCAGATCATCCTCAGCAATACCTACCACCTCCACCTCCGTCCCGGTGAAGGACTGGTTGAGAAAGCCGGCGGACTGCACCGGTTCATGGCCTGGGACGGACCAATCCTCACTGATTCCGGCGGGTTCCAGGTATTCTCCCTCCCCAACAAGCGCATTACCGATGACGGGGCCTATTTCAAGCACGAAATCACCGGCGAAGAGGTATTCCTTGACCCGGCCAAAGCCGTAGCCATTCAGGAAGCGTTGGGCAGCGACATCATCATGGCCTTCGACGAATGCATCCCCTACCCCTGCGACAAGCAGTATGCGGCTCAGTCGACACGCAAGACCATTCGCTGGGCAGAGGCATGCAAAAAGGCCCAGACCCGAAAGGACCAGGCGCTGTTCGGCATCGTCCAGGGGAGTGTGTTTGAAGACCTGCGGAAGATGTGCGCCAAAGAACTGGTCGATATGGACTTCCCCGGTTACGCAATCGGTGGCGTCTCCGTCGGTGAAGGGCTGGAACTGTTGAAGAAGGTGGTCGCCATGACCGCCCCCTTCCTCCCCGAGGACAAGCCTCGCTATCTCATGGGAGTCGGTCTTCCCGAGGATATTCTGGAAAGCGTGGAGCGGGGGATGGACATGTTCGATTGCGTCATTCCGACCCGCTATGCCAGAAGCGCCACCCTTTTCACCAGCCGGGGAAAGATCCGCCTCACTAACAAGAATTACCGACGCGACTTTTATCCGGTTGACCCTGCCTGCAGCTGCTACACCTGCCGCAACTTCACCCGGGCTTACCTCCACCACCTCTTCAACGCAAATGAAGTCCTCTCGGCCATCCTTGCCAGCATCCACAACGTCCATTTCTACCTCAACATGATGGCGGAAATCCGCAGAGCCATTGAGGATGACCGGTTCGGCGAGTTCAAGAGGACTTTCCTGGAAGAATACCTAAAGGGCGAAAAGAGAAAATAGGGGAGGGTCAGCTGCCCCGTCAAGGAGATACCCACATGCAGAGTGAAACGGCCGGCTTCGACCGCCTTGTCAAGATTATGCGCCGGCTGCGCGCCCCCGGAGGGTGCCCCTGGGATGCAGAGCAGACCCACGACAGTCTCAAGCGCTATTTACTGGAGGAGTGTTACGAGGTAATGGAAGCCATCGATGCCGACTCGCCGGAGATGCTCAAGGAAGAACTTGGGGACCTACTCCTGCAGCCGGTCTTTCACGCCGCCATCGCCGAGGAACGTGGAGAGTTTACCATGGACGACGTCATCGACGCCGTCTGTGACAAACTGATCCGCCGCCACCCCCACGTCTTCGGCGACCTTGAGATCAGAGACAGTGCTGCCCAGGTGGAAAACTGGGAGAAGATCAAGAAGGAGGAAAAGGGCGAAGAGCGCCGCTCGGCCCTGGCCGGCGTCCCCCCCCAGCTCCCAGCCCTGATGAAGGCCCAGAAGATTACGGAGAAAGCTGCCCGGGTAGGTTTTGACTGGAGCCATACGGACGAAGTATTCGCCAAGGTACTTGAAGAGCTGCACGAATTCGAGGAGACCATGCTGGATGGCGACCAGGAAAGGATGGAAGCTGAACTGGGAGATCTTCTCTTCGCCATCGTCAACCTGGGGCGGTTTCTCGCACTCAACCCCGAGGAGGCGCTGCGCAAGACCATCGTCCGCTTCTCTCGGCGGTTCGAGCATATAGAAACAACGCTTCACGCCAGGGGGATACAGCTGCCGGAAGCAACTCTGGAGCAGATGGAGGAACTCTGGCAGGAAGCCAAGATGAGGGAACGGGCGTCAGAGGAATGACGGTGTGGAGAGAAAATTCCCTGACCAAGCGGAAATGTTACGAGTTTTCAGCAATGTAACCTATTATCCACAAAAGCTGTGGACAAACTGTGAACAACGGTGTGGATAATTAGACAAAGGGATAAGAGTATAAACCGTTTCCACTTTCTGCCTAATTTATGAGCACCTATTTATTACATGTAAAACCGGATGTTTACACGATTTAATCGGTAAACCAGGTGGGACATTTTCGCGATAGCCAGCGAATGGTTAATTTTTACACATTAATCATAGGCCCGCTGTGTATAAAGGTGTCGGGACATCTCATGTGCCCCCTTTAAAATCCGCCTGTTATCCCCCGTTCCATCTCCAATAGCCATTTTTTTGACGCCACCCCTCCCGGTGCCGAATAACCGGTGAGCGCACCGGCAGCGCCGACAACCCGGTGACACGGGATCAGGATGGGAAGACGGTTGGCCGCCATGGCCGACCCGACCCCCCTGGCAGCGGTCGGCCTCCCCAGGAGGGCGGCCACCTCGCCGTAGGTTCTGACAGCACCATAGGGGATGGCCGCCACCACCTCATAGACAGCGGTCTGAAACACGGTATACCCGGCCAGATCGAGGGGAAAAACGAAGAGGACCCGTTCCCCGGTGAAATACCGGCGCAGAAGCCCGGCAGCTTCCCGTGTCACCCGGTTATCAGTCAGGGCCAGGGGGTAAAGATCGGTAATTTCGGCCAAAAGTTCCCCTCCTTCCTTCCCGCCGAAGGGAAGAAATACCTCAAGGACTCCCCTCTCGCTTGCCACCACAGAGCCGATACCAAGGGGCGTCTCATACAGTGAGCGATATTTCCCCGCCACAGGATTCCTCTGTCTGTTCATCGTTGTTGCAACCTCCTTCTCACAAGGCCCGTCACATCCCGTGCTTCTTCAACATGCAACAGATGAGCAGTGACAATAAAAATACCGATCCCCACCAGGATAGTCCCACCAAGCGCCGCCCCCTTCATGAGTTTAAGCCCCGGCAGGGACCAATCAACCATCCTGACTCCCCAGGCGACCACCAGCGTCATGGGAACCGAAGCGAGAAGGGTCTTGGCACCAGTCACGAAAACCCGCCTGCCACCAAAAGGGCCGATCTTGCGACGCAGGCAATAGAGGAGCATGGCCATGTTACAGAGGGCTGAAAGGGTCGAAGCCAGCGCCAGCCCCCCATGCAGGAGAGGCCCCATAAAAAGAATACTGAAAAGGAAGTTAAGAAGAAAGGCAACGAAAGCCGTCAGGACGGGGGTGCGGGTATCCTGCTGGGCGTAAAATGCGGGGACAAGAACGCGCACCATCGCTACAAAGGAGAGCCCAAGAGAGTAGTACATCAGCGCAATGGCACAATTGGCGACCTTTGGATAATCGAACTCACCCCCCATGAAGAGAAGGCTGAAGATGGGGGAGGCGCAGACCACCAGTCCCGCCATGGCAGGGATGGTGATGAACAGAGTGAGACGCAGGCCGAAACCGAGAGACTCCTTCAACTCTCCGATCTCTCCGGCGGCGGCCTGCCGGCTCATGGAGGGGAGGACTGCCTGGGCGATCGAGACGGTGAATATCCCCTGGGGGAACTCGAAGAGACGCTGGGCATAGTAGAGATAGGATACGCTCCCCTGGGGGAGGAGGGAGGCGAGAATATTGCCGACCGTCAGGTTCAGGTAGTAGACTCCCACTCCGAACACCGACGGACCCATGAGAAGTGCAATCTTGTGCATGCCCGGGTGGTGCAGGTCGAAGCGGGGGCGGAGGATGAATCCCTTGTGGTAGAGAGTCGGAAGCTGAAGGAGGAGTTGAAGTACCCCACCGACGAGAACTCCCACAGCCAGAGCAATGATCGGCACCTGGAAGCTGTTATGGAGAAGAACAGCACAGGCGATCATGGCGAGGTTCAGAAACACGGTAGAGATGGCAGGGGTGAAAAAATGCCGCACCGTATTGAGTATGCCCATGCACAGGGCAACCAGGCTGACGAAGAAAATGTAGGGAAACATGAGCCGGTTGAGGAACACCGTCAGTTCCATTTTGCTCGGGAAGGCCTTGAAACCGGGGAACATAAAGGCGACGATCTGGGGAGAGAAGATGATTCCCAGGAGGGTAATGCCCGCCATCACGATGGTCAGCAGGGTGAAGCAAACGTTGGCCAGTTCCCGCGCCTCTTCCTCACCTTTTCGCGTGTACCATTCGGAGAAGGTGGGGACGAAGGCAGAGGTGAGAGCTCCCTCGGCGAAGAAGCGGCGGAGCATGTTGGGTATCTGGAAAGCGGCAAAAAAGGCGTCGGTATAGAGTCCGGCGCCAAACAGACGCGATACCACCATATCCCGCACCATCCCCATGATACGGGACAGCACCGTGGCAAAACCGAGTACCCCGGCGGCCCGGGCTATATTCTTCTTTTCCGACATGGTATCCCCTGAAACGATATGCAGCCAAAGGTGGTTTATTACCATAAACCTCGGTCCAATTGGTATTTTTTTCCTTTTCCTGGTTGTAGCGGCACGGCACGACAATGCAAAGAACCGTATTAGAGCCAACAAATCTTTTACTTGCATTAATAATTTCAGTGGGTTATATTTGCCAGCAATTTTGGAATCCACGAATGCAGCGGATCAGCGTGCCGCAAAGACAGGCTGTGCTGTTGAATCTCTACGGGAGAAGACAGATGGACAGACAGACGGACTATCCCCGGATGAACATCCTGATCAATCTCAGCAGCAGACTCCTCAGCGAGGCGCTGAAAGGCCTCCTGTCACAGGATAAGGATACATACCAGACGGTAAGGGTTCATACATCCGATTTTGCCGACAGATTTTTGCCTGACAAGATTCTTGTCGATGCCGCAAGCCTCAGACAGCCCTTTCCTCCGGAATGGACCTCGGCAAATACCATCCTTATCGACACAGGCCTGGCCGAAGAGGAAGTGATCCGGCTTCTTTTTTCCTACAAGCTGGACGGGGTCATCTCCACGGGAGCCGGCATCGAACTCTTCAAGAAGGCGTTACGGGCAATCAATAGCGGACAGGTCTGGATCGACAACAGAAAACTCAAGGCCATGCTCCACAACCGTCCGACATCGCTGCAACCCCACGCGTCCGAAAGCCTGAGCAGAAAAGAGCGGGAAATCGTGCTTCTTGTCGCCGAAGGGCAGAGAAACCGGGAGATCGCCGGCAGACTGTGCATAAGCGAACAGACCGTAAAGGCCCATCTCAGCCGCATTTTCAGGAAAGCAAATGTCTCCAACCGCTCCCAGCTGGTCCCCCTCGCCCTGCAATACAAGCTCTAAGCTCCCTCATTGCCGTTCCCCACTCACCCTTTGAACCCGACTCACCTCATACAATGGCACACCAAGAGGTAACTATTGCAGGCCCATAGACAAAGCGCTGCGCTTCCTACCCAAGGAGACTGCGCAGCGCTTGTTAGACGACCTCATCCAGCAGCACCCCCAAAGCCTCTGCTCCAGCTACCGGCGGTCTGCAGGCTTCTTTCGCGCAAACATAAGCCGTTGCCCGGCCATCCAGCTCCCTAAATGAAGGATCACCCTCTGCATGACGCAGCACCAGCCGTGGGATGAAGCGGCGGCCGATGACCCTGAGCATGGCCAGCATCTCCGGATCGCCACGGTCCCCGGCCAGGGTTATTTCCACGGCAGGGCCAAGCAGGTAATCATACGCCATGAGGAGACAGAGGTAGCCCGCCGGCTGGCGAACCGCCTTCCCCATGGCGGAGCGGAGGACCGCCTCCCCCGCCGCCGTCAGGTCTACAGCACTGGTAATCCCTCCTAGCCTGAGGAGGTTCAGGGCTGCCAGGGAGGTGCCGGAAGGAACCACGCCGTCGTAAGGGTTCACGCTTCTCCCGAGCACCGCCTCCGTATCGATCCCCGTATCGAAAAGTCCTCCCGATCCGGAGTCCCGGAAGAGCGACAACATCTGCCGGCTGACCCGGCACGCTTCCTCAAGATAGTCAGAGACGAGAGTTCCTTCGTAAAGAGCAATCAGACCTGAGACAAACGCCGCATAATCCTCAAGAAAACCGGGGACGTCCCCCCTCCCCCCATGGTAGCTCCGGAACAGACGGCCATTGCCGTCCACAAGCCGCGTCCGGATGAACTTCGTTGCCTGTTCCGCCGCAGCAAGCCAGCGGGCCTCGCCAGTCGCCCCGTGAAGTCGTGCCAGGCTTGCAATCATGAGACCGTTCCAGGCGGTGAGCACCTTCTCGTCCCTGAACGGCCTGACCCGCTCGCTCCGGGCCTCCAGGAGCTGTTTCCTCCATCGGCTAAGGTCAGCCTCCAGCATGTCCGGGGTCACCCCTTCCCGTCGAGCGAATTCCTCGATGGAAAGCGGGAGATTGAGGATAGTCCGCCCTTCGAAATTCCCTGAGACCGTGCCCCCCAACAGCCGGCAGCAGAAGGCAGCATCATCCCCCAGAACCGCTCCGATTTCTGCCGGTGTCCAGACGTAGTACTTTCCCTCCTCCCCTTCCGTGTCCGCATCCTGGGCAGCGTAAAAGCCCCCCTTCGGCCCGGTCATCTCCTCCAAGACATAGCCGGCAATCTCTTCCGCCATCTTCAGGAAATCCCGGCTGCCCGTGGCCTGGAATGCCTCGATGCAGGCAAGGATAATCATGGCCTGGTCGTAGAGCATCTTCTCGAAATGGGGGATCAGCCACTGCCGGTCGACGCTGTAACGGTGGAGTCCGAAACCGATCTGGTCGAAAATACCCCCTTGTCGAATATGGATGAGGGAGGTTGTTACCATGGCGAGCGGAGAGGCATCGCCGGTGCGCCGCCAGATGCGAAGCAGGAACTGGAGGTAGTGGGGCATGGGGAATTTGGGAGAGGTACCAAATCCACCCCAGGTTTCATCGTACATCTGGCGCAGCTGTCCATAAGCGTCTGCCAGAATACTGTCCCCCGGCAGTTGGGCAGGGGCGGGACCGCCGAGCCTGGTCAGTGCCGCCATGATCGATGCGCAGCTCTCTTCGATCCGGTCCCGCTCCGTGCGCCAGAGTTCCGCCAGTTTCATCAAGAGTTCAACCACCCCCGGCATCCCCTGCCGGGGTGTTTTCGGAATGTAGGTGGCGGCGTAGAACGGGCGCCGGTCGGGAGTCATAACAATATTGAGTGGCCAGCCGCCGCTACCGGTCATCATCTGGGAGACGTTCATGTACCGGTCGTCGATATCCGGCCGCTCTTCCCGATCCACCTTGATGGCCACAAAGTACCGGTTCATAACCTCCGCCACCTCCGGGTCCGCAAAGGATTCATGGGCCATGACGTGGCACCAGTGGCAGGTGGCATAGCCAATGGAGAGAAAGATCGGCATATCCTCCGTCTCCGCTCTGGCAAACGCCTCTTCCCCCCACGGGTACCAACCCACGGGGTTCTCAGCATGCTGCAGAAGGTAGGGACTGGAGGCAAATACCAACCGGTTGAACTGTTCTCCACCATCCGCAGGAATGCTTTTTCTGTCCAGATTCAGGAGACGGCGAAGTTCGGCATTGCCATCTACAGATGCCTTTTCAGCTTTCATATGTCACCAGTTCCGTTCCCGGTTTAAAATCCCCTGCCACAATCTCTCCCGTGACACTTGCCGGAGAATGGGTTATTCTATACCGACATCCGTTTCATGTGCCTGACAACTCCCCGGAAACACACAAACATAGGAGCATATCCGTGCGCTTCATCGTCCTAACCATTATACTGCTCGGAACCGTTGTTGCCAGCCGGGCAGACGAACTGAGCATCGGCCACTTCAGCGCCGGCGATCTGACGGGATGGAGCGACAAGACATTTTCGGGGAAAACCGAGTACGTTCTGGTTACCGACGGGGAGAAGAAAGTGCTCAAGGCCCACAGCCGCCATGCCGCCTCCGGCCTCGTCAAGAAAGTAACGCTCGATCCAAAGAAGTATCCCCTCCTGCACTGGTCCTGGAAGGTGGAACACACCCTCATCCATGAAAACGTCACGAAAAAATCCGGAGACGACTTTGCAGCCAGGATCTACGTGGTCTTCCCGCGCACCTTTTTCTGGCGGATGCGGACCATCACCTATGTCTGGGCACATAAACTGCCGAAGGACACCCCGACGCCGAGCCCCTATTCGTCCAACGCAATCATTGTTGCGGTAGAGTCGGGGGATGAAAAAGCCGGACAGTGGGTGAGCGAAACGCGGAACGTGCTGGAGGATTACAGGAAGGTTTTTGGCGAAAATCCGCCCCCCATCGGCGGTATTGCCATTATGACCGACACCGATGACACGAAGGACGAAGTGAACGCCTGGTATGGGGATATTTCAATTACGGGATCTTGTCAATAAAAAGCCCCGCTGGAATGAACCGAGCGGGGCTTGAACAGAGCAGTGAATCGGGAAGGAATCAGCCGATGAGCTTGGAGAGCTTTGCCCGTTGCTTTTCCAGTCGGGCCTGCCCCTCTTCGATCGCCTTGAGGAGTTCCTTCTTGGCGTCGTAGGCCAGATCCTTTCCCTTGTCCAGGATATCGGCGGCCTTTTCACCGACCGTATCCACCATTTCGGAAACGGTATCAGAGAAATCGTCCACCACGTCATCCGCCCGGTGCTTTGCCTTCCTGGCGTAGCGGGTAATATCCTTCCGGGTCTTTTTACCCGACTGGGGGGCAAACAGCAGGGCAAGCCCCGCACCAATTATCCCGCCAGCCACCAGCATGAGCGCACCTGCCGCTACTTTTTTTTCATTGTCAGCCATTGCCTCTCCTCCTTTTGATTTCATGCCATAACTATATCCCCGAATATCTCACATGCAAAGGCTCCGGGCAATTTTTTTCAGCCACCGGTACGGGAATCCTCCTCGACACATCAAAGAGTTACCACACGATTCCCCGCTCCTGCCGGGAATCAGCTCGCACTTGCCGTTAAGTTGCGGTACACCGAAACGAGGATATACTTCCAGTAGGGAACAGACCATACAGGTAGCACGAAAGGGGGAGGGATATCATGACAAGTACCGAGATCGCCAAACAGGTCAGGGAGCAACGTACGCCCGACATGCAGTTCATCTGCTGGTGGCGGAAGGAAGAGGATTTCCTCGACTACGAGCTCATTGACCGGTTCCTCGAAAGCGCAGGGCAGAACCAGGAAGTGGGTGGATACGAACTGCTCACGACTGAGCAGATGTGGGAACGGCTTGAAAAGGTATGCGGGAAGCGGGTCATGAAAACCCAGAAAGCAGGAGAAGCACTCATCGAATGGGATACCAAGGGGGGAACAAAGACCTGCCCCTACACGCCAAAATCGATGATCGAGATTTTCGACATCGAAACCAAGGGGAATGTCGTGGATTGACGTGCCGCACGACAGGCTCTGATCACATAAAACGAGGGGACCCGGTGCTGAGCGGTCCCCTTTGTTATCCCGGCTTTATCCCTTCAACTCTTCCTTCAACCCTTCCACCACAGCCTTCACCTCAGTCACCATTTCGGTGGCCTGGGGTGAGGTCTCCAGTTTCAGATAGAGTTCCAGGTACTTTATGGCGTCCTTTACATGCTCCTGGTCCATGTAGAGGCTCCCCAGGGTGAGATAGGCAAGGGTGAAGCCGGAATCGAGCCGGATCGCCTCCAGACACTCTTTTTCCGCCTCTGCGAACTCCCCCAGGTCGTAGTACAATTCGCCCAGGTTGAAATGGGCCGCCGCGTCCTCCGAATCGATCTCGATCCCCTTCCGGTAGGCAGCAATGGCCTTTTCCCGGTCACCCAGTCCGTACCAGGCGTCACCCAGGGCGTTGTAGGCAAAGACGTTGGCAGGGTCCATCTCCAGAGCCTTGTTATAGGCCTTGATCGCATCTTCGCCCCGCTCCATGCTGTTATACACCAGGCCGATATTCACGTAACCGTCCGCATCCTTGGGTGCAAGCTCGGTAATCCGCTTGTAGACCTTGAGGGCATCCTTGTGCCGCGCCAGCTCGAAATAGAGATCGCCGAGGGCGGTCAGGGCCTCCGTATCGTCCGGTGCGAGTTTGAGCCCCTTCTCGTAAGCCGCTATCGCCTCGTCCGGTTTTTCCGCGGCCGCCAGGGCATCCCCCAGATTGAAGTGTCCCTCCGGGTTGGATGGCTCCAGCTGGATGCAGCTACCAAACGCCGCAGCCGCTCCATCATGATCCCCCGCCTCCAGGCAGGATATCCCCTGCGCCAGATATTCATCAAATGTCGTCGCCATCGCACCCTCCAGGTTTGTTCTCGTAACGGGCCAACTATACCAGAAAGGGGTGGTGTTTACCAGTATAACCGCGACTTTTCAAACACCATATATTTCTGCTATCGCAGCACAAGACAGGAATTATTGTACAATATGGGTTGTTTGGTAGGTTCCAGCATTTACATTCTGGGCAACCGCACCAACGAGCGGAATGCCCCATCATAGATTGTCAAGGAGACGGAACAATGACCAATTCACTTGATCTGGCACTTATCGGCAACTGTCAGGTCGGCGCCCTGATCGATTCCGCAGCTGAAATCGTCTGGTACTGCCTCCCCCGTTTTGACGGTGACCCCGTATTTTGCTCCCTGCTGCAGGAGCACCAGCCAGGAGAAGGGAAAGGTTATTGCTCCATTGAGCTTGTTGATCAGATCAAGGCCGAACAACACTATCTGCCCAACTCAGCCGTGCTGGTCACGCGCCTTACCGACGCCCATGGAGGGGTGATCGAACTCATCGATTTCGCCCCCCGTTTTCGTCAGCACGGGCGGATATTCACTCCCATGATGCTGATCAGACAGATTGTCCGCCGTCAGGGAACCCCACGCATCAGGCTCCGCATACGGCCTGTCTATGACTATTGCCTGGAATCATGCGAGCACACCTACGGCAGCCACCATATTCGGTACATATCACCCGACTGGGTCCTGCGTCTCACGACCGACGCCTCCATAACCACCATCGTCCAGGAACTTCCCTTTTTTCTGGAAAACCGTTTGACTCTCATCTTCGGCCCGGATGAAACGATTCCTGAGGCCATCAATGAACTGTCACGGAGGTTCCTCGATGAAACCCTGGCATACTGGCATGAATGGGTACGTGATCTCGGGGTCCCCTTTGAGTGGCAGGACGAGGTCATCCGCGCCGCCATTACCCTGAAACTCAACACGTTTGATGACACCGGGGCCATTATCGCGGCCATGACCACGTCGGTCCCCGAAGCGCCGGACTCCGGGCGGAACTGGGATTACCGTTACTGCTGGCTGCGTGATGCCTATTTCGTGGTCAACGCCCTGAATCGTCTCGGTACAACCCACACCATGGAACGCTACCTCAGGTATCTGGTCAACGTTGTCGCCGGTTCCCCCGGTGGCCAGATCCAACCCGTATATGGCATCGATGGACAGGGACACCTGGTAGAGCGGGAGATCGGGACGCTCGCCGGCTACCGTGGCATGGGACCGGTCCGGGTGGGGAACCAGGCATATGAACAGATCCAGCACGACGTTTACGGTTCTGCGATCCTTGCGGTAACCCATGTTTTCTTCGACCAGCGACTCGTGCAGCGGGGAGATGCGGCGCTCTTTCATCGGCTTGAACCGCTGGGGGAAACAGCCATTCAGGTGCATGACCAACCGGATGCGGGGCTGTGGGAGTTACGCGGGACCAAGCGGGTTCACACTTTTTCCAGTATCATGTGCTGGGCTGCCTGCGATCGTCTGGCGAGGATCGCTGCCCGCCTCGGCCTTTCGGAGCGCGCAGTCTACTGGAGAGCTCAGGCAGACCTGATCCACGCCACCATATGCAAACGGGCCTGGAATGGCCGCAAGAAAGCCTTCACCGCTTCATTCGAAGGTGATACACTGGACGCCAGCCTGCTGCTGATGCACGACGTTGGTTTTCTTACCGCTGACGATTGCCGCTTCGCCTCAACCGTCGCGGCAATCGAACGGGAACTGCGGCGGGGTGACTATATTTTCCGCTACGTCGAGGAGGACGACTTCGGCGCCCCCGAGAACGCGTTCATCGTCTGCACCTACTGGTATATCTACGCCCTTGTGGCACTTGGCCGCAGCGACGAAGCACGGCTATTGTTCGAGAATCTGCTGACGCGCCATAACCGCCATGGCCTCATCGCCGAACACATAGATGTCCGGACCGGCGAGCAGTGGGGCAACTTCGTCCAGACCTACAGCATGGTCGGTCTTATCAATGCCGCCATCCGTCTCAGCACGCGCTGGGACTCGGCTTTCTGAAGACGTCTATGGAGTGCACACACCGTGAACAAAGCCCTTATCAGCTATTACATAAAAAAACTGAGCGATTATCTGGCCATAAAAACTGAAATGGTCGATCACCGTGCAGTTATCAAAGAGGTCGCCACAGGCGTCGATCGTTCCTGGATATACTACAGCATGTTGATGCTTGCGAGCCTGATTGCACTGCTGGGACTTTTAACCAACAGCATCGCGGTGATCATTGGCGCAATGCTGATCTCCCCACTGATGGGGCCGATCATATCGTCGGGACTGGCTTTTACCATCGGCGATCTGACTTTTGCCCGGCGTGCATTTAAAACCATTGCCATCAGTGTAGCGTTGACGATACTGGCCTGCACCGTAGTCAGCTTTATTTCGCCTTTGAAGGAACAGACTGCTGAGATACTGGCAAGGGTGCACCCCAATATCTTCGACCTGTTCGTGGCAATGCTCTCAGGCATTGTTGGGGCCATTGCCCTCTGCACCAAGAGAAATTACCTGATCACCTCTACCGGCGTAGCAATTGCTACAGCGGTAATCCCACCTCTCAGCGTGACAGGTTACGGTCTCGGTACGGGACAGTTGATGTTAGCCATGGGCGGATTCCTGCTCTTCTTCACCAACTTTGTGGCAATTGTTCTGACCTCGGATCTTGTCTTTTTTATCTTCGGCTTTCGGACCAGCCACCTTGAAACGGTCCAGTACTCTCCTCGTAAACGGCTTCTGATTATTGCCGGCCTGCTGACGCTGATCTCCGTACCACTTGTGTATACCCTGGTGGCGGATCTCACCAAGGTCAAAGAGAAAAAAAGGATAGAACGGGTGCTGAAACTAAACCTGAATAAAGATCTGACTTCACGCATGACCAGCTACGACTATCAGCAACATGACGAAAAGATTCTGATAAGAGCTTCGGTTAATACGGTGAAAATCATTGACAAACAGTCAGAACTGAAGATGGAAAAGGAACTGACAGATGCCCTCAAACGTCCGGTGGCTGTCCGGTTGGAACAGATAATTGTTGCTTCGGGAGAGGCATTGAAACCGCCGAAAGAATCAGAACTCATGACAGGAGGTACTTCCCCGGCGGTTAAGGTTGAAACTTCTGCCCAGATCAGGACCAGGGTTGAACAGATGGTCATAGACGTACAGCGCGAACTGACAGATGCACTCGCGCCGTTTCCAGTGTCTGATACCCATCTTACGTTCGGAGGTGGAGAAGAGCCATTACAGGTGTCAACAACTCTGAAACGCGATTACCCGGTAGAGGATGACGAAAAGCTGCTCCTGGCCCGGTTTCTGGAACGGTCATTGGAACTGCCTGTCACCCTGACAGTGAAAACGGTCCCACTGCTGCCGCCCCTGTCATTTGACGGCACCGGGGCATTGACTCCGGCCAGTACAGCCACGTTGGCACTGATCAAAGAGTTGCCTGGTGGGAGAGGAGAATTCCGGTTCATACTGGAGTCGTCGAGCAGGGAAAATACCAAGAGACTGGAAACCGTTAAACTTTACCTGATCCATGAGCAGGGAGTACCCGAACGCTCAATTGTGATTCGGGCTGCTCACACGGCTACAGAATCTGCCGGCGTCATTCTCCGCATCATTCGCCGATGAAACCAGGTAAGGAGGCGCAATGAATCAGATCAAATCCGGTTTTTCCCTTCGGTCACTGCACATTTCCTTCCGTTTCGTCGTCCCGCTGGTCATTGCCCTGGGACTGTTGGCGTTTGCTGTTGTGCCGCTGGTGGACAAACTTACCCTGCAATGGTTCATCAGGGACATCGATATCCGTTCCAGCCTGATTGCCAATACTCTGCATGATCCTCTGGTAGAGCTTCTCCAGCAGGGGAACAAGGGCAGGATCAATGCCCTCCTGTTCCGGACCATTCAGGACGAGCGTCTGTTGGCTCTCGGCTTCTGCGACAACAATGGCACATTGCTTTACCGCACACCAACCTTTCCCGTATCCGTCGGTTGTACTCCGGCCACATCACAGGATAAAGAGGCCAGCCCGCTTCGCCAGCTCCCCCAGGGGGCAGTTCATGTTGCTGTCCATCCCATGGATAACTACGGCTCCCTGATCCTCGTCCATGACATGAGCTTTGTCGAGCGCCGCAGCGCCGACACCCGCAAATACGTTATCATTTTTTTTGTACTACTCGGGATCGTCATTTCAGTAATCACGGTATTTGTCGCTCACCTGAGCTGGCGCGGCTGGATGGATGGCGTACGGGCCATGCTGCGGGGCGAGGGGATACTCAAACCATTTTCCCAGCCGGCGGTCGCTTCGGAATTGCAGCCACTTGTGGGAGATTTGCGGGCACTGCTCCGGACACTCGACGCGGAACGCCGGTTCGCCGATGATGCCACCATCACCTGGAGTCCCGATTCTCTCCGCAAACTGCTGCACAAACAGCTGGCAGGAGAACGGATCATCGTTGTTTCCAACCGCGAACCCTACATACACAGCAAAAAAAATGATGAAATCGAGGTGCACCGCCCCGCCAGTGGTCTGGTCACTGCCGTCGAACCGGTCATGCGTGCCTGTTCCGGCACATGGATAGCTCACGGCAGCGGCTCAGCCGACCGCGACACGGTGGATGGCCATGATCGGGTCAGGGTGCCGCCCCACAGCCCCGAGTACAACCTCCGACGGATCTGGCTCACCAAGGAGGAAGAAGAGGGATACTACTACGGTTTTGCCAACGAAGGGCTCTGGCCCCTCTGCCACATCGCCCATGTGCGGCCCATATTCCGTACCAGCGACTGGCGAGAGTACGTCAGGATCAACCAGCGCTTTGCCGATGCGGTAGTCAAGGAAGCAGACAGCGAAAATCCGGTTGTGCTCGTGCAGGATTACCATTTTGCGCTCTTGCCGGAGATGATCCGCACGGCTCTTCCCAAGGCAACCATTATTACGTTCTGGCATATCCCCTGGCCCAACCCCGAATCCTTCGGCATCTGCCCCTGGCGGGAGGAGTTGCTGAAGGGAATGCTGGGGAGCACCATTCTCGGCTTTCAAACCCCCTATCACTGCAAGAATTTCCTTGAGACGGTTGATCGCTACCTGGAATCCCGCATCGAGCACGAATCGTCCACAATCTCCCGCCGCGGCCAGCTTACCATGGTGGAGAGCTATCCCATCTCGATCCAGTGGCCGCCCCCCTGGCAGGGGGAATTGCCTCCGGTGGAAAAGACCAGGAGGGACATACTGACAGTCCTGGGCCTCCCTTCTGATCAACTTCTGGGGATCGGGATTGACCGTATGGATTACACCAAGGGGATTCTTGAACGCTTCACGGCAGTCGAGCGGATGCTGGAGCTTCATCCCGAGCTGGTGGGACGCTTTACCTTTGTCCAGATCGCAGCTCCGAGTCGCTCGGCGCTGGAGGAGTACCAGGCCTTCGAAGCAAGGGTGCATGCCCTGGCCGGGCGGATCAACAAACGCTTCACCCGTGAAGGGCATCAGCCAATCATCCTCAAGGCTGAACACCACGAACCGGAAGAGGTAAACCGCTATTACCGCGCAGCGCAGGTCTGCATGGTTACCAGCCTCCATGACGGGATGAATCTGGTGGCCAAGGAATTTGTGGCCGCCCGGGATGATGAGCAGGGGGTACTGATATTGAGCCAGTTCACCGGCGCTGCCCACGAACTGCATGAAGCACTCATCGTCAATCCCTACCATGTGGAACAGACTGCGGAGGCTCTCCATCAGGCTCTCACCATGCCGGAGTTCGAGCAGCAGGAGAGGATGCGCAGCATGCGTGCCATGGTGCGCGATTTCAACGTCTACCGCTGGGCAGGCCGGATGCTGCTTGATGCTGCCCGTATCAGACAGAGGGAAAGATTGGCCGTGCGCATAGGTGACAATTCATGATCGATAGAACCTCGATGACCTACCTTTTCAGTGATGCCGGTCGAACGGCACTCACTCATTTTGTTGACCGCTCGACACTTTTTGCTTTCGACCTTGACGGCACGCTGGCGCCGATTGTCACTGATCCCGCCCGCATAATAATCTCACAGGACATACGGGAACGGCTGATACGCCTCAATCTGTTGGCGCCGGTCGCCATTATTACCGGCCGTGCCCGCACCGATGCCCAAAAACACCTCGGATTCAATCCCCGTTACCTGGTGGGAAACCACGGCGCGGAAGGATTGCCCGGCAGGGAGAAGCAAGAAGAGGAATTCTGCAGGCGGTGCAGAGAGTGGCAAGATCAGCTGAAAAGACTAATGCCTCATGCTTCCGAATGTGGTATCTTCATCGAAAATAAGGGAGCCACCTTGTCACTGCATTATCGCAACGCATCTGACCCGGATGCGGCGAGCAGGATGCTCGTGCAGACAATCAGCCAGTTGAAACCCCCTCTCCGAAGAATTCCCGGCAAGTATGTCGAAAATATCGTGCCCTACGGGGCGCCCCATAAAGGTGAAGCGCTCATACAGCTCATGCTTCAAACAGGTTGTTCAAGGGCGCTTTTTGTCGGGGATGATGCAACCGACGAGGATGTATTCAGCCTGACGAATGATCGTATCCTCGGAGTCCGGGTGGGGTGTGAAGGGCCAAGCCTTGCAGACTGCTGCCTGTCCGATCAGCAGGAGATACTCGATGTTCTCGATGAAATTATACGATTAACATCACAGTCTAAGGATTCCGTGTGAAACAACACCTCAGCATGCTGCGTGAATTTTCCATCCCTCTTCTTGCAGGAGTGGTCGTTGCCCTCGTCTGGGTAAATCTGGCACCGGAGAGCTACCTTCATTTCAATCATGCCCGGATTTTCGGCCCGTTCAGCTTCCATTTTATCGTCAATGATTTATTCATGGTGTTGTTTTTCGGCATAGCGGCGGCGGAGATCACCCAGAGTTGCCTGCCCGGTGGGGACCTGCATCCGGTGAGTAAGGCGATCAATCCTCTAATGGCTACTGTCGGCGGGGTTGTCGGACCGGTGCTGGTCTATCTTGTTCTCAATGAGGTAATCGGTGAGCCTTCACTCCGCCGTGGGTGGGGAATCCCGACGGCAACGGACATTGCGCTCGCCTGGCTGGCGGCCAGCCTGGTATTCGGCAGGCGGCACCCAGCCATTTCCTTCCTGCTGCTTCTGGCCATCGCCGATGATGCCATCGGGCTGGCCATCATCGCCATATTCTATCCTGACCCATCCGTGCCGGCTGCACCACAATGGCTGGTTCTTGTCTTGAGCGGAATGGCGGCTGCGGCCCTTTTACGCCAGCAAAATATCCAAAACTACTGGCCGTATATCATCCTGGGGGGCAGCCTCTCCTGGGCGGGTCTGTTCATGGCACATCTGCACCCTGCCCTGGCACTGGTATTCGTCGTTCCGTTTCTCCCCCATCCTCCTCACGAAACAAAGCACGTTTTCGAGGAAGATATCCATGACCTGTCGCCTCTGGCGGGTTTCGAACATGAGTGGAAAGTGCTGGTAGACTTTGGTTTGTTCATGTTCGGTCTGGCCAACTCCGGAGTAGAGCTTACATCCATTGGGGATGCAACCTGGCTGGTATTGGCATCACTCGTCATAGGGAAAAGCGGCGGCATCTTCCTGATGGGGTGGATCGGCCAAAGGCTGGGCTATCCTCTTCCGTCTAAGGTCGGCATGAAGGAGTTGGCCCTGGTCGGCCTGATTGCGGGGGTTGGTCTGACCGTTGCCTTGTTTGTGGCCGGAGAGGCATTTACCGATCCGGCGATTCAAGGTGCAGCCAAGATGGGAGCATTACTCAGCGGCGGTTGCGCAATTGTCGCCATAATCGCCGGACGGTTGATGGAAATAAGACGCATAGGCTGAAACGCCATGGGCACGGCTGCGTGCCGCCGTGGGCTCGACAACCAGACAACGGATGCGCCTCCGGAAGAATTATTCGTTACCGGCTTTTTCGTTGAGCTGTACCACGTCGTCGCCGCTGCTCGCCTTCTTGAAGTTCCTGATGCCGCTCCCCAGGGCCTGCCCCAGCTGGGGAAGCTTTCCCGGTCCGACCACCACCAGCATGATGACCATTATAATAACCAGTTCCGGCATGCCAATTCCAAACATAGTCGTTCTCCTTACGATCTGATATAAACTCCGCCTTCATCCTTCATCCTTTTCATGCCGCCAGCGCCCGCTCACGTACCACAACACCGCTCGCCCGAAGTTCTTCCACCACCCGGCAGGCCACCAGTTCCATGCTTTTCTGCAGGGTTGGCGACAGTTCGTGCCCTGCATCAAGGGAATCGGGGATCACGCCGAACAGGGTAAGCCGTTCGGGACAGAAGCCGCGCATCTCGCTGATGAGCAGCATCTCCTGGATGCCGATCTGGTGAGGGGAGAGCTTGACCGGCAGACGGCTCAGCATGATGTCATCCCGGTCGAAGCGGAAGACCTCGCCCGGCTCACCCTCTGTGTCCACCGTGTCAAGAATGAAGACTAACTCCGCCTCTTCGAACTTGTGGGTCACCATGATCCCCAGGGTCCCCCCGTCATACAGCTCTACCGAATCGGGAAAGACGAAATGCTCCTGAAGATAGCGAAGACAGTGGACACCGAACCCCTCGTCGGAGAGGAGCAGGTTGCCGGCACCGAATATAAGTGTTTTCATAGGTTTGTTCCTTTGTTTTGCCTTTTCATGCTAACGTCCGATTTTGCGCCGAAGTCAAGGAAGGGGAGCGACCACGCGGAGGCGTAGTACCCAAACATCGGGCATAAACAGCGCTACGCCGCACAAGATGGTCGTGAACCCTGACGCCGAGATCGGCCAAAAGCGGGCGTTATAATACCTTGACCTTCGTGATTTCTTTCCCCGCCGGATCGATCGTATGCACCGCGCAGGCGATACACGGATCGAAGGAGTGGATAGTGCGGAGCACCTCCAGCGGCTTGTCTTCCTGGGCCACCGGGTTCCCGACGAGGGACGCCTCGTAGGGGCCCATGACCCCCTTCTCGTCCCGTGGCGATGCGTTCCAGGTGGAAGGCACCACCGCCTGGTAGTTCTTGATCTTTTGGTCCTCGATCACCATCCAGTGGGAGAGGGCACCGCGGGGCGCCTCGTGGAAACCGACCCCTTTATACTCACCCTTGGGTATCTCGGTGTGATTGGCGTAGCTCTTGTCCCCTTTTCCCAGGTTGGCAACCAGCTTGTCCAGCTGTTCCAGGGATATGTCTGCCAGAAGATGGGCCCGGATGGCCCGTGCGCCAAGACGCCCCATGGTGGAGTGGATTGCGCTGACCGGCACGCCGATCCTGGCGCAGGTGGCATCCACCAGTTTCTTCACCCGGGCGTTACCCCCTGCGTAGGCAGCCAGCAGCTGGGCCGGCGGCCCGACCTGCACCGGTTTCCCCTCGAAGCGGGGGGACTTGCACCAGCTGTACTTGCCGTTTTCCTGGAAATCGGTGTATTCCGGCCTGGTCTCCCCTTCCCAGGGATGATGGGTGGCCGATCCTTCGTACCAGGCGTGGGCCACCCCCTCACTGATGTTGTTGATCAGGTAGGGATCCTGGTGATTGGTGATCGCCTTGAAGTTCGCCAGGTTCCCCCCCATGATGGTCCCGCCGTTCAGGGTGAATTTCGTGTTCTTCGTGTCCTCGGGGAATTCGGGGACCGCCAGGTAGTTCGTGACACCGGCGCCGTAGCTGAACCACTCCTTGTAGGCGGAGGCGATGGCCACCATGTCCGGGTAGTAGACCTTCTGCACGAAGTCGCGGGTTTCCTCCATGAGGGTCCGCAGATAGGCGATCCGCTCCATGTTGAGAGTCGCCATGTTCTCCAGGTTTACGGCTGTCGCCACCCCTCCCACCACCAGGTTCTGGATGTGGGGGTTCTTACCGCCGAGAATGGCAACCGCCTGGGCCGCCCGTCGCTGGTAATCGAGGGCCTTGAGGTAGTGGGCCACCGCCATCAGATTCGCCTCGGGGGGGAGCTTCATGGCCGGATGCCCCCAGTAGCCGGAAGCAAAGATGCCGAGCTTCCCTCCCGCCACGAACGCCTTCAGCTTCTCCTGTACTGCCCGGAACTCCTTCTCGCTGTTACCCGGCCAGTCGGAGATGCTCTGGGCCAGCTGGGCGGTCTTCTTCGGGTCGGCCTTGAGGGCGGAGACGATGTCCACCCAGTCCAGGGCCGACAGGTGGTAGAAGTGGACGATGTGATCCTGCACCGAGTGCTGGGCGATCATGATGTTCCGGATGTACTGGGCGTTGAGGGGCACTTCCACCTTGAGGGCGTTCTCCACCGAGCGGATGGAGGAGATGGCATGAACCGTGGTGCAGACACCGCAGAAGCGCTGGGCAAAGCTCCACGCGTCCTGGGGGTCCTTCCCCTTCAGGATCGTCTCGATGCCGCGCCACATCTGGGCCGACGACCAAGCTTTGGAGACCTTCCCGCCGTTCACCTCCACGTCGATCCGGAGATGCCCCTCGATGCGGGTGATGGGGTCTAACGTAATGCGTTTGGACATATATGCTCCTTCTATAATGAATTTGATTGTAAATCAGATTTTACTAGTCCCTAGTCCCCAGTCCCTGTTTACTTCCCCTGCGGCACTGCGCCCGACGGCAGGCCGATCTGTTCCGCCGTATTTTGACCACCGACTCCGTTCTTGTGCGGATTGGGGAGGACCGGGAAGACTTTCACGAGCACCTGATAGCCGAGAATTTCCAGGGCGATGACGCCAACGGTGATCATCACCTCGGCGAACGAGGGGAAGTAGTGCCACCCCTGCCCCGGGTTGAAGCCGATGAGGTAGACGTTGAAGCGGTAGAGAGCGCCCCCCAGAATGATCATGGTGGCGGTTACGAAGAGCCAGCGAGGGGAGCGGCGCATTCGCCGGCTGAAGAGGATCATGGAGCCGCCGGCCACCAGGCAGAACTCCAGCAGGAAGAAGCAGGAGTAGAAATCGAACTTAAGCGCGTTGCCGATCTGCCCCCGGTGGACCAGGTCGCCGACCCTGACGGAGAGCCAGATGACCGTGAGCCAGGGGATGATCCGGGAGAGGCCGGCCAGTTCGTTATATTCGATCTCCCGCTTGAAAGCATACGACGAGATGATCGATTCCATGATGACGATGGAATAGCCGATGTAAATACAGTTGATGAGGAACAGGAGCGGCAGGAAGCCGGTGTGCCACAAGGGGTTGAGCTTGGTGGCGGCAATGAGGAGCAGCGACCCGAGAGATGACTGGTGCATGGTCGGCAGGGTTATGCCGAGGACGATGAAGAAAACCAGCACCTTGTCCAGCCTCGGCCGGAGCCAGGCGGCAGCCGCACGGACCCATTCAAGCCCCGACGCCAGCTTCGCCTCGTCAGGGACCAGCCGCGGGTGGAGCCAGGCGGACACCTTGCGGAGCGTCTCTCCCCGACTGTTCTCCAGGGACCAGAGCACCGCCGGCAGGAACTCGATGACGAGCACCGTGGAGTAGGCCATGACACAGAGGGCCACCTCGAACATGGCGGAGTTGATCTGCCAGCGGGCCGGCATGAAGAAGCCGTAGGAGTTCCAGTAGCGCCCCAGGTCCACCATGACCGAGAAGCCGGCCAGGCAGTAGCCGAACAGGCTCGTGAGAAGCGCCGAGCGGATGAGGGGGTGGAACTTCCAGTGGTTGCGGATGTAGATCAGAATCGCCATGGCATAGCCGCCGCAGGCGATGGCGGTACCCGTCGCCACGTCGTAGGCGATCCAGATCCCCCAGGGGTAACCGTCGGACATGTTGGATACGGCGCCGATCCCCTTCACGTACCGGACGCCGATGTAATAGAAACCGACAATAACCAGGGTGAGCAGGACGAAGAAGGACTTGGTGAAGATCTTCCCTTCCAGCCTGATGAATTCATCGTGATGACCGGCCATTATTCACCATCCTCCTTGTGTCCGTTCTTCTCCTGCTCCTTCTGGTTCTTGAGGGCAATGAAGCAGAGTGCGGAGTAAAGCGCAACCGGCGCAACGAACCCCTTGTAGATGGTGTGCTGGATCTTCTCCGAGAACTCCGCAGGGGCGTTGTCCGGCAGGGTGGGGAGACCGAGCTTATCGAACGCGAGGGCCGACAGGTAGAGGTGATTGGTCCCCCCCAGTTCATGTTCGCCGTAGACGTGGTGGATATAGCGGCCGGGATTGTCCTGGAGGCGGGTATGGGCAATTTCCAGCAACTCTTTTCGCTTGCCGAAGGTTATGGCCCCCACAGGACAGACCTCGGCACAGGCGGTGATCCCCTTCTCCCGCAGGTTGGTGTTCTTGCACAGGTCGCACTTGACGATCTGGGGGAGGGTTTTCTCCCACTGGAACTTGGGGATGGTAAAGGAGCAGGCCACCTGGCAGTAGCGGCAGCCGATGCAGGTATCCTTGTTGTAGTCAACCACGCCGGTCACCTTGTCCTTGGTCATGGCGCTCACCGGGCAGACGGAGACGCAGGACGGTTTCTGGCAGTGCATGCAGGAATACTTGACGTAGGACCAGCGGCTGTCCGACTCCTTGTAGAGCTTGATAAGTGTCCGTGTGCTTCCGGAGAGGTCCTGGGGAGCATCCCAGAGGCCATCCGTGTCGAAGGACGCCCGTTCGTAGGAGAGGCTGCCGTAATCGCCGTTGACCCGCTTGCAGGTCGCCATGCACGCCTTGCAGCCGACACACATGGTGGCGTCGTAGAGCATGCCCAGGGCCTCGTTGTTGACTCCCACCTTTTCATTCGCCATGGCGGGGACGCTGCTCGCCAGAAGGGTCGCGCCGCCGAGTCCGAGCATCTTGAAGAAATCGCGCCTACTCTGACTTTTCATGCTTCTCCTCCTCGGCGGGACCGTCCTTGGGAAGCTTTTTGGCCATCATGGCCCCGGCACCGAGCGCCGCGCCGGCCGCCAGGCCGAGGATGCCGGTGGTCAGGGGATCGGCCCCCTTTCCCTTGTCACGCAGGTTGACCGGCGCGTAGGTATCGGGCGGAGTCGGCTCGTGGATCTGCACCTTTTCGGCAATCGGCTTTTTGAAGAGAATGTCCGGCTCGGTGCAGCCGATACAGGGATGACCCACGGACACCGGCCAGGCCCCCACGTCGTTGAACCGCTGCACCGAACAATTGGCAAAGGTCTCCGGGCCTTTGCACCCCAGTTTGTAGAGACAGTACCCCTCGGCATGGGTCGCATCGCCGTAGGCCTTGGCGAAGCGGCCGGCGTCGAAATGGGGGCGCCGTTCGCAGTGTTCGTGGATCTTCCGGCCGTAGGCGAACTTCGGCCGCCCCAGGGAGTCCAGGTCCGGAAGCCGGTTGAAGGTGAGGTAATACATGACCGTGGAGAGGAAATTGTAAGGGTTGGGGGGGCAGCCGGGAATGTTGATTATCGGCTTATCCTTGATGATATCCCGCACCCCGACGGCGCCGGTGGGATTGGGTGCGACAGACTGGATGCCGCCGTAGCCGGCGCAGGTGCCGACAGTGATGATCGCCGCCGCCCCTTCGGCCGCATGGCGCAGAGACTCGATGGCGGTCTTCCCCGCCACCTTGCAGTAGATGCCGTTGTCCTTGGTCGGGATCGCCCCCTCCACCACCAGCAGGTATTTACCCTTGTTGGCCTGCATGGAGTCGTGGAGCGACTTCTCCGCCTGGTGGCCGGAACCGGCCATGAGGGTCTCGTGGTAGTCAAGGGATATCATATCGAGAATGAGCGATGCCACGGTAGGATGGCTCGAGCGGAGCAGCGACTCGGAGCAGCCGGTGCATTCCTGGAAGTGAAGCCAGATGACCGCGGGATTCTTGTTGGTTTCCACCGCCTCGGCAATGCGCGTGTGCATGGCAAACGGCAGCCCCATCATGGCAGTCGCCGTCACGCAGGTCTTGATGAAATCCCGGCGCGTCACCCCCGCGCACAACAGATCGGTATTTTTTTTCGTCATATTCCCCCCTCGTAATTGCATAACCAGTACGTATACGGCAACAGTCGTGCCAACTATCAACACGCCTGCAACGCCATCCCGCAGTCACATAACCACCTGGAAACAGAAGATGTTTTTCAGATTGACAAGGAAGTCCAAAATTTTTACACTTCCCACACTTGATTCCTTTTGTCTCACAATGTATCATTTTGACCATATCATCGGTTATGCACACAGAGGAGTCACCATGACAGCTGCAACCATTCTGATCTGCGACGACGAAGCGGGGATTTGCCGTTACCTGCAGAAGATATTCGTGTCCCGCGGTTTCAGGGCCGAGACCTTCGGCGACGGCGGGAGCCTCCTCAGGAGACTGGAAGGAGGAGCTCCGGGCGACGCCGACCTCCTCCTCCAGGATGTGCGGATGCCGGACATGGATGGCATTCAGGTGCTCAAAAGGGTGAAGGAGCTCCGTCCGGCCCTGCCGGTGGTTATAATGACCGCCTACGGCACTATCGACGCGGCGGTGGAGGCGGTCAAGCTCGGTGCCTATGATTACGTGACCAAGCCGTTCCCCAAGGAGAAGATCCTCGGCGTCATAGACAACGCCCTGGAGCGGGAAATGCTCCGCCAGGAAAACCAGCTCCTCAAGGAAGAGCTGAACCGCCCCGCCATACCGGAGCATATCGTCTTCACGAGCAGGAAATTCCGGGAAGTGTACGACCTCACCCTGCGGGTGGCGGCCAGTTCCGCAAATATCATGATCCTGGGGGAATCGGGAACGGGCAAGGAACTGATCGCCGGCACCGTTCACGACAACAGCTCCCGCAAGGGGCGCCGCTTCCTCTCCCTCAATTGCGCGGCCCTCACCGACACCCTCCTGGAGAGCCAGCTCTTCGGCCACGTGCGAGGGGCCTTCACCGGGGCCGTTACGGCTCAGAAGGGGCTTCTGGAGGAAGCCGACGGCGGGACCCTTTTCCTGGACGAAATCGGCGACATCAGCCCTGCGGTGCAGGCAAAACTCCTGAGGGTCATCCAGGAGCGGGAATTCATCCCGGTAGGGGCAACAAAACCCAAACAGGTGGATATCCGCTTCGTGGCCGCCACCAACAAGGACCTGGAAAAGGAGATCCGGGAGGGGCGTTTCCGTGAGGACCTCTACTACCGGCTCAACGTCATCACCATCAACCTTCCTCCGCTCAGGGAAAGGAAGGAGGATGTCGAACCGCTGGCCCTCCATTTCCTGAAAAAATATGCCCGGCGCATGCAGAAGGAGATTGCCGGCATCGGCGTTCACGCCTTGCAGCTCCTTACGGAATACCAGTGGCCCGGCAACGTTCGGGAGCTGGAAAACGTCATGGAGCGCGCCGTTATCCTTGCACGGGGAAACCTCATAACCGCCGATGTCCTGCCGGTCACATCCGCCGACCTGCTGACCGCCGCCACCCAACCCCCTCCCCGACTGGTATCCCTGGAAACAGTGGAACGGGAGCATATCGAACAGATCCTGGCGAGTACCGGCTTCCACAAGAGCAGGAGCGCCGAACTGCTCGGCATCTCCCGCAAGACCCTGGACCGGAAGATCGCCGAGTACGGGCTCACCTTCGCCCGCCCTGCCGGCTGGCAGGGGACGGGGGATGACTCCCTGTGACACGCTTCCGTTTCTCCATAAAGCGCAAGCTGACCGTCGCCACCCTTCTCCCCCTCTCCATCGCCATCGTCAGCTGCTGGCTGACCGGCATCATCGTCATGAACAGCCGGATAACCAGCCAGGCCCGTCAGAAGGTGCACAACGATCTCAACTCGGCACGGGTTATCTACAACAACGAGCTCGGCCATATCCGGGATGTGGTTAAGTTCACCGCAAGCGCCCCCTATACCGCGGGGGCCCTTGCCAGAAGTGATCTGGCAGCCCTCAGCACACTTCTCTCACCACTCAGGAACGGGGAAGGCCTCGATATCCTTACCGTCGTGGACGCCAGCGGTACGGTCCTGTTCCGGTCAAGGAACCCGCAGATGCGTGGCGACGACCGTTCCCGCGACCCCCTGGTGGTACGGGCACTCAAGGGTGAGGTGCTCACCGGCACCGTTGTCATCCCCCCCGCCGACATGGTTGTGGAAGGGGAAGACCTGGCCCGGCAGGCTGCCATCAGGGTGCTCCCGACCCCCCATGCCCGGCCGGCCGAGACGGACGTGGAGCGATCCGGCATGGTCCTGATGGCGGCCGCACCGATCAGGGACAGTGCAGGCAATGTGCTCGGGGCTCTCTATGGGGGAATACTCCTCAATAACAACAACACCCTGGTTGACAGGATCAAGAGCACCGTCTACGAAGGGGACACCTTCAAGGGGCAGGACGTGGGAAGCGCCACCATCTTCCTGCGCGACCTGCGCATCGCCACCAATGTCCCTGCCAGCGGCGGCGGGCGGGCCATCGGCACCCGGATGTCGGAAGAGGTCTACAACCGGGTCATCCTCGGGGGGGAGAAGTGGTTTGGCCGCGCCTTCGTGGTCAACGAATGGGTCTTCTCCGCCTATGAACCGATCCTCTCCCTGGAAGGGGTCCCCATCGGCGCCCTCTACACCGGCATGCTGGAGAAACCCTCAACCGCCACCAAGCTGAACATGAGCCTCATCTTCAGCGGCGTCCTCCTCCTCGGGACCCTTCTCGGTCTGGCAGTCTCCGGCTTCATCGCCTCCCGGCTGGCTCGCCCCATCCGGGAACTGGAAACCATGGCCCGACGGGTCACCGCCGGCGAGCGGGACCTGCAGCTTGCCGTAACTTCCCATGACGAGGTCGGCGACCTGGCAGCGGAATTCAACGAAATGACCCGGGCACTGGCCCAGCGTGAGGAGGAGATCGGCACCCTCAACCGGGACCTGGAGCAAAAAGTGCTGGAGCGGACCGCACAACTGGAAGAAAAGAACCGCCTCCTCGTCAGGACCCAGGAAGAGCTGGTACGGGCCGCCAAGCTGGCCGACATAGGCATCCTCGCCTCGGGGGTGGCCCACGAGATCAACAACCCCCTTGCCATCATCCGCGGCAATACGGAGCTGTTACAGATGGCCATTCCGGGGGAAGACCCTTCCCGCGAGGAAGTGGACACCATCGCCCAGCAGGTGGTACGGGTGGAGCGGATCGTCGGTGGCCTTCTCCAGTTCGCCCGCCAGGAGCAGAAACGTCTCGGGAAGGTCGATCTCAACCAGGTTATTGAAGATATCCTGCGCCAGATAGGCCACCAGGTGCCACTGGAGCGGGTAACGGTCAGCCGGGAACTGGCAACCGGACTGCCGGAACTGCAGGGAGACGGGGACCAGCTGCGCCAGGTCTTCACCAACCTCATCCTCAATGCCATCCAGGCAATGGCTGAAGGAGGCACTCTCACCGTAGCGACGGCGCCTGACGATGACGGGAGGGTGCGGGTGGAGGTGCGGGACACCGGCCGGGGCATCCCCCCCGCCGACCGGGAAAAGATATTCAACCCCTTCTTCACCACCCGCCCCGAGGGGACCGGGCTGGGGCTGTCGGTCTCCTACGGCATCGTCAAGGAGCACCACGGGACCATCGAGGTTGCAAGCCAGGCAGGCAGCGGCACCACTTTCCGGGTTCTCCTCCCGGTAAGCCAGGAGAGTCCCCCCCGTAGCGGAAAGAATTGACCGCCGGGGGACTCCACGCCATCTGGGTCGCACTATTACAAAATTTTTATCATCAGTAAAAAACAGGCCCGGCGCGCTTTTCCGGGCTTTTTTTATTGACCGGTGACCATACATGCACTAAAATATAATCTTGTTTTATACATGAAAGAGAATAACTGCGATGGGCACGCAATGCCGACGTTGTGAAAAAACTACTCCAAGGAGGATGGCATGCATCTGGTTGAACAGATCAAGGAAAAGGCGAAGAAGAGTCTGCAGACGGTGGTTCTGCCGGAAAGTTACGACGAGCGGATGCTTTTTGCCGCCCAGCAGGTTACGGAACAGGGACTGGCGAAGGTCGTCATCCTCGGCAACCCCGAGGCGGTCCAGAGCGCCGCAAGCGCCAAAGGGGTCAACCTTGCCGGCGTGGAAATCCTGGAGCCGGCCAAATCTCCCAATCTCGGGGCCTACGTCGATGCCTTCGTGGAACTCCGCAAGAGCAAGGGGATGACCCGGGAAGAGGCGGAGAAAACCCTCACCGCCCCGGACAACCTCTACTACGCGGGAATGATGGTACGGCAAGGAGATGCGGGGGGTGAAGTGGCCGGCGCCACCGGCACCACCGGCAACGTTCTCAAGGCCGCCTTCCAGACCGTGGGAACCGCCCCCGGCATCAAGACCGTCTCCTCCTTTTTCCTGATGATCACCAAGACCCCGAGCTTCGGCGAGAACGGCATCATTCTGTTCGCCGACTGTGCGGTCAATCCCAACCCTGATGCCCAGGCCCTGGCGGAGATCGCCGTGGCCACCGCCCGCAACTGCAAGTCCTTCCTCGACGTTCCTGCCCGGGTGGGGATGCTCTCCTTCTCCACCAAGGGGAGCGCCAGCCATGAAGACGTGGACAAGGTGCTGAAGGCAGTTGGGATCGCCAAGGGGATCGACCCGGCCCTCCAGATCGACGGCGAACTCCAGGCGGACGCCGCCCTCCTCCCGAAGGTCGGCGAGAAGAAAGCCCCGGGGAGCCCGGTGGCAGGCAAGGCCAACGTCCTCATCTTCCCTGACCTGGACGCCGGCAACATCGCCTACAAGCTGGTGGAAAGGGTAGCCGGCGCCGAGGCGGTCGGCCCCATCATCCAGGGGCTCGCCAAACCGGTCAACGACCTCTCCCGCGGCTGCTCCGTTGACGATATCGTCAACGTCGTCGCCATCACGGCGGTTCAGGCGCAGGGTTAAGACTCTTCCAGGTACCGATGCACAAAGAGCCGGCAGCGGAAGCTGCCGGCTCTTTGCGTTTATCCTCGGCTTAAGGAGTTACTTAGAAATTCCGGGGACACCATACTTAATTGTCGCTTGACTTGTAATTGTGATTCAATTAATTTTTGCACATGGCAAGAATTGCTCGTGTTATAGCCTCCGGCATTCCCCACCACGTTACCCAACTCGGAAACCGCAGACAGACAACTTCTTCGGCGACGATGATTATCTCGCCTACATCGCCCTGCTAACCGAATGGTGCAGGAAATGCTCCGTGGCTATATGGGGCTACTGCCTGATGCCGAACCATGTGCATCTGATTGCTGTTCCAGATAGTGAAGACGCATGCTTCACCGCTGTGCTCGCAGCCGTTATGCAAATGAAAAATGAAATAAATAGCACCTTGGAAATGTCACTGCTACGGAAAAGAGTTTGGTGCTTATGATGGCGGTATTTATTTTGGCATAGGCGAGCTAAAAGCCATTGTAAAACTACGGGTGCCGGAGCAAAGAATCTGACGTCTGTGCTCTAGAGGAGGGAAAGAATGAAAAAGAGAGTTTTGGTGGTGGATGACAGTGACATTGTTCTGGCCATGGCCCGCGAAGCGCTGGAGGAGGGAGGGTTCGAAGTCGTCACTGCTCCGGACGCGAAGGAGTCCGACGCATACATTTTCGACATCAGACAACCCGACCTGGTCATACTGGATGTCATGCTCCCTGGGCTCGATGGTGACAAAAAGGCGAAACAGCTCAAGGCGAACGCCCTGACCAGACATATCCCGGTCCTTCTTTTGTCATCCAAGCCGGAGGACGAGCTCGGGCGACTCGCCACAGAAGCGGGTGCGGACGGCTTTATCCGAAAACCTTTTGATCATCGGCAGTTCATCGCCAAGGTGGAGGAAGCGACCCGCTAGCGGAATGGCAGTACCAGGTACCCTCCTCCCCAATCAGTTTAACCTACCACGCCTGCGTGATGGAATCGGGAAATAAATGGGGCCAGGATAACTTGCAAAATTGGGGTATAGGCTTTTCTGATAGTCAGTTTTGACTTGAGGTCCAGACCCTCTACTGCGCCGCTGGAAAGCCGGCCTTTTGCCTTGAACCAGTTGAGGATCATCGGTTTATGGTTGCACAAAAGAATCATAAAGGGTCGCGTCTCCAAATCTCAAAATTCGAAAAGACACCAACTACCAACAAGACTTACGACCCGCCCGAAAAGACTTGTGGGACAAAGCCATGCCCGTTGTGCATAAAGAAAAGGCAAAGCCCAGAAGCAGTTGCTGCCTGAAATGTGCAGATTGGGCAGGATTGCCGGAGGAATGGTGAAGAAACCGTTTTATACGTGGGAGGGTGATACCCTGGTGCTTGATATTCTCGGCACGCCTAATGCCAAACGTGACGCCATCGGCAAGGTGAAGGGTCACCAGCTCTGCGTCAGCGTGACGGCTGTCCCCCGTGCCGGGCGGGCAACCGACCATATGGTGCGATTTCTGGCTGATGAATTTGGAGTATCGGTCAGCGATATCCAGGTTGTGTTCGGGCGCATGAATGTCAATAAACAGTTGCGGATCAAGGCGCCCAAGCGGTTGCTATCGGTAATCAGTCAGCAGGAACTTGCCCTCTGAACCCCTTAAGGAAACTCTTGCCGAGAAGTATCCCTAAAAATTTTACAAAAGAGGTCCCCATGAATTTTCTTCGCCTGCTCCTTACCAGTTGTATGCTGTTTCTTCTTGCAGGCTGTTTTCAGGTGACGACAGTCGTTCGTGTCAATCCTGACGGAAGCGGCACAGTTGAAGAAAACATGCTGTTAAGCAAAAAGTTAGTTGCCCAGATCGAGGGAATAATGGGGAGCTTTGGGGGTAACGGTGAGAAGCCCAAGCCTTTTGAGCTTTTCGAACCAGCCAAGCTGAAGGAACGTGCCAGCTCAATGGGCCAGGGGGTTAGCTACCTTTCGGGCAAAAAGGTGGAAACCTCCGACTATACGGGCTATACGGCTACGTATGCATTTATCAACATTAACACGCTCAAGCTCAGTCAGCAAAATGGCGACCCAACCGGCAACAGTGAACCCAAGGATCTCCCCTTTACCTTCAGCTTCAGCAAGGGTTCGCCGGCAACCCTGACTATTGTGCAGCCCCAGACAAAAGCATCCGAAAAAACTCCTTCCGCTCCCGAGCAAGAACCTTCATTTCATGCCGACACAAAACCGCAGATGTCCGACGAAAATGCCAAGAAATTCATGGAATTGTTTATGGGAATAAAGTTGGTTCTTGCCGTGGAAATGAACGGCACCATAGTAAGCACCAATGCTACCCACGTCGACGGGAATCGCCTTACAATCGTCGATCTCGACCTTGCCAAGCTCGGCAATGCCGGCCCCGAACTGGAGAAATTGAGTCTACTTGAAAACAGTTCGTTCGAAGAAGCGAGGGAACTATTGAAGGGTATCCCGGGCATAAGGTTTGACATGAACGAGAAGCTGACGGTTGTTTTCAAAAAATGAGTGTCGGAAGCAGCGGGACCGATAAGAGGGTTTGAGATTCAGGACATACTTGACTGTATCTACGATGCAGGTTTTACCTGTATCAGATTGGGCACATTCAGAAGGGATCTACGGTCCCTCGCATCTACGGGAAGAATTGCGCCAGGGGCGACAAAGCGATACCTCGTCCCGGAAATCGGCCCGATTGCGGTCAGGCCGGTTTTCCCCACATATTGAAAAAATACTTTTTCATAGTCACCGGAGGGGACGTCATGCACCGGTGCGTGCCTTTGGACGCGAGCCTGCGCCTCGCTTTGCTTTCCATATTGTTTCTGCCTGTGATTACCGCAACATCCCATTTTCTTTCTCCTCATCTTCCCTGTACAGGGCGGCAGGTATGTCCTGCATCCGGTTAATAACTGACTCCAAGAGGATTGCTCCTGCTGACAGGGCCGGCCAGAAAAAGAATCTTCTCCCCCATGTCCGATCCCATTACCAGGGCGAACGGTGCTGAAATCCAGAGGCTCAGACGGTAAAAACAGCCCAGCAATTCACCCCAGAAACCCGAGCCCACGGCGCGCCGCAATCGTGCGATCATCTGCCAGGGGCCATCTTCAGCCTGAAGCAGATGAGTGATTCGCCAGACACACAAGGAACCGAGAACCAAATCAAAAAACACCGGCAGCACTCCTTGGGGATGAATCCGGATTCGACTCCACTATGTGGAGATTTACAGAGCAGCGGAGTGATGGAATTCCGGCGGCTACTATTTCCCCATAGCCCCGTTATCCCATCACTCCGACCAGACAAGAGCGACAGACTCCCGACAACTACCCGCCGGTTTGATTGTGATGAACAGCCAGCCCTGCGTGCTTTTCGAGGCCTGCCCCGACTCCACCGATCAACGCACTGACAATAAAAATAGCCACACATCGGTATGGCTACTCGCCGCATTTTCTGCTAAGGTTCTTATCTGACGGGAGCGCAATTCGAAGAGGAGGGCTGTTTTCCGTTTCGGCTGATCGTGCTGCCATGGAATTTCAGACGGTAAGGAAAGGAGTGGAACATGCGTAAACTGCTGATCGTAATGGTTGTCTGTGCCTTTGGATTTGCGTCGCTGGACCTGGCCGTGGCCGCTGAGGACAATGATGCGATCCTCAAGAAGATCGATGCTCTCGAGCAGCAACTGAAGGAACTGAAGGGGCAGCAGCAGGCGAGCAGTGAAAAAGAGTCCCACTGCATGCGGGCGTTCGGCAGGGAGAAGTTCTGCAAGTGCATCGCCGAAAACCTCCCCCGCGAGGTGGGCCTCGAACAGTACGTGCATACCGTGATCACGCCGAAGGAGGGACTCGGCTACGACGGTCTGACTCCGGAGCAGAAAAAAAGCGTGGATCAGACCCTGGCAGCCAGGGACAAGTGCTCGGAGAAGGGAGGGAGCTTTCTCTGGTAGGATAACAGTGAGGCTCTCAAAACGAAGAAGTTGTTACGTGAAGATTCCTGTTCACCTTCTGTAATGTTCGGTTCGTCACCACAAAAGGCTATTGCATGATCCTATCGACGCTGCTCTACTTCCTGGGCGCATCCATCGCCCTGACACTGGCCCCCGGCCCGGACAATATTTTCGTCATAACCCAGGGGATCGCCCGGGGGAGGAAACCGGCCATCGTCACCGCCCTCGGCATGTGCAGCGGTATCAGCGTACATACGACCGCCGCCGCCTTCGGAATATCTGCGGTGTTCTATTCGTCGTCGGTCGCCTTCAATGTCGTCAAGTACGCCGGCGCGGCCTACCTGCTCTACCTGGCCTGGAAAACAGTGAAGGACCGATCTGCCATCAGGCTCTCCATCGCCGATGACCGCCCCGCCGCCGCCCTGTTCAAGCGGGGGTTCATCATGAACGTACTCAACCCGAAAGTGGCCATGTTCTTCCTGGCGTTCCTCCCCCAGTTCGTGACACCGGGCACCGGGCATGTCCCCCTCCAGATGATGCTGCTGGGATTCATCTTCATGGTGCAGGCGGTGATTATTTTCACCCTGATCGGCTATTTTGCCGGAAGCATCGGCAGTTTCATCCTGGCCCGCCCCCGGATCGCCAAGTATTTCGACGGTTTGACAGCCGGGGTCTTCGCGTCTCTGGGGGTACGACTCGCCCTGGCACAACGGTGAACTGGATCCACCGGATAAAAAAAGGCCGCCGGTAAACTAACCGGCGGCCTTTTTACGTTTTATGTGCCGAGATTACTTCCTGACGAAATCCGCCCGGGAAAAGGAGTACTCGAACTGCATGTGGTCAGTGTAGGTACCGGCCAGGATGGCGGCCACATCCTCGGTGAAGACCAGTTCCTCGTCGGTGGGGATAACATAAACCTTGATCGGCGAGTCGTCGGTCGTGATGAGGGTCTCCCGCTTGCGGGTCATGGCCGACTTGTTCCGTTCCTTGTCAAGTTTGATACCCATGTGCTCGAGCCCTTCAATGGTCCGCTCACGGATCGGCCACCCCATTTCGCCGACGCCGGCGGTAAAAATTACCGCATCGAGCCGACCAATGGCGGCCATGTAGGAACCGATGTACTTGCGAAGCCGGTACGCCTCAATATCGAGGGCAAGCTGGCAGAGCTTGTCACCGTTATTGGCATTTTCAATAACGTCACGACGGTCGGTGAACCGGCCGGTGATACCAAGCACCCCGCTCTTCTTGTTGAGGATGCTGTCAATCTCCTTGGCGGAGAGGTTTTCCTTCTGCATCATGAAAGAAGGGATTGCAGGATCAATGTCACCGCAACGGGTCCCCATGACCGCACCTTCCAGGGGGGTAAGCCCCATGCTGGTATCGACCGAAATGCCGTTTTTGATGGCGCAGTGGGAGACGCCGTTCCCGATATGCATGGTGACGATGTTGCAGTCCTTGGGGGATTTGCCGAGGAGCACCGACGCCCGTTTTGAGACGTAGAGGTGGGACGTGCCATGGAAACCGTAACGGCGGACACCGTACTTCTCGTACCAGTCGTAGGGAAGCGGGTAGAGATAGGCATGCTCGGGCATGGTCTGATGGAATGCTGTATCGAATATAGCCACGTGCGGCACGTTGGGAAGAAGCGCCTGGGCGGCCTCTATCCCCGCGATGTTGGGAGGGTTGTGGAGCGGCGCAAGGTGCTGCACGTCCTTGACAGCATCCAGCACCTTCTCGTCGATCATGACCGAGCAGGTGAACTTCTCCCCGCCATGCACGACTCGGTGGCCGATTGCTGATATCTGGTTGATATCCTTCAGCACACCGTGATCAGGGTCGGTCAGGGTACGGATGATAAGGTCAATGGCTATCTGGTGGTCAGGGCACTCTGACTCTTCGCGGTATGTCTCGCGTCCCGGCACTTCGTGCATGATGAAAGAGTCACCGATTATGACCCGCTCCACCATCCCTTTGGCAATGACTTCCTTCTTTGCCCAGTCAAACAGCTGATACTTGACCGAGGAACTCCCGCAGTTGAGAGCCAATATATCCATGTATTCCTCCTGACCGTAAACTTGAACTCTGAAAATAAACTACCGCTATCAAATGTTTTTAGGTAGCGGTAAAAATTGTCGGCAGAATATTTATCACAAATAAAACTGTTTTTTATATTACAGCAGAGTTGGCACCAATTCAAGATTTTTTCTGTTTTTATCACATTTTGCCGGCTACCTTTCTACTGGACATTTCCAATAGTGTATGATAGTTAAGAGCTTCCATCAATTCATTCTAAAATCCATGAAAAGGAGGTGAATACTTTGGCTCATACCATTACCGACGAGTGCATTAACTGCGGTGCATGCGACGACTCCTGCCCGGTGAATGCCATCAGCGAAGCTGGTGACAAACGCAAGATCGATCCGGATACCTGCATCGACTGCGGCGCATGTGTGGATACCTGCCCCACAAATGCCATCCACGCATAATCAGATTTCAGATGTTTTTTTCAGCCGGCGTCCGGTTCCTGACTGACGCCGGCTGATTTTTTTCCAGCCACACCTTTCCCGACCCCACCCCGTTTCCCACTCACCCCTATCGACATACCACTCTCTCAACCTGTTCAGAGAAAATACCACACACAACGCTCCGGTCTCTTCGTTTTCCAATAAAAAGGGCCGGCACAATACATATGCCGGCCCGGGGGAATCATTCAGTTCTGGAGGGAATCAGCCGATACTACTTGCTGGCGACCGTCGAAGTGACCACTTCCACACCGAATTCTCCGGCATTGCGGGGTAGGTCCTTGAACACCGCCATGAAGGGGATCGACTTGCCCGGTTCGACCCCCAGATTGGCCAGGGATTGACCAAACTGATTGTTCATGGCCGCTTCTATCTTATCCATGGGAAAAGTTGCCAACTGATCATCTGCAAGGGTGTTGCCGCAGTATGCAGTATGCTGCAACAGCACCTCACCCTTGGGTCCGAACACGACAACCTTGACCTGGATAGAAGCCCGCATTTTCTTGGAGTTATTGACCGCTTCCCCGGTGATGACAAACAGTTCGCCTGCTTCCCTGTTTGTGACGAATTTTGCCGAGGAGTTACGGATGGTAATTACATTTGCACCTTTGGTTTCCATGCCGAACCAGTCCGCCATGAAGCCCAGTCCGAACTTCTCGAGCACGGACGGCCCCTCCTGGTAGGTGTAGAACCCGATGCCACCTATGGCAACCACTAACAGCACCGCGATGGCTATCAGCACAATCGAGACAATCGGCGACCCTCTGCGACGGGAGGCTATGGAGAGGGGAGGGAGTTCTTCATCATATGCAAACGTACCTCCCTTTGCATTGAGGACACCTGCAGCACCGGCCGCAACAGCCGTTGCCGCAACGGGCATTTCCCAACTGACTCCCTCTTTTTTCGGTGGAGCCGGGGAAGCCTTCTCGGCAACCCCTCCGAAGTCAAGATCACCAAAATCAAGCGGCTCCATTTCTGCCGCTTTCCGGGTAGCTCCGGCAGCCCCGACACCTTCAGGGATGTCCGACTCGAAACCGAAGAGTTGGTCCTCCTCAGGTGGAGTAGTGGGCCCGGCCCCCCCAGCCACGCCGAAGGCGTCGGAGAAATCATCGCCCAGCGCAGGCGGCAGCCCGTCAACAGCTACCCCCTGCTGCATTATGGGTTCCTGATCAAAGTCTGCCGATGAATCTTCCCGGGAAAGCTCCGGAGTTACCGGCTCTTCCACGTACCCGAAACCGAAGGGTTCACCGGCAACATCCGCACCATTGGCTTCACTTACTGGGGAGGGGCGCGATCCCCCGTCGGATTCCGGCGCAGACTCCTCGCCGCCAAACGAGAAATCAAAGCCGGGAGTCGCGGTCGGTTCCGGTTCCGTCTGGTCAGGAGAAAATGCCGGTTCACCGGCGTTGAAATCGAAGTTACTGAAATCAAGACTCGAACCTTCGGCGTCAGGCGTGGATGCGCCGACAGCTGATTCGCCGGGCACGGCCGCCGTTTCCTCTGAAAAAGGCATTTCGCCGAAATCGAATTCGTCTGCAGCTACTTGCGGTGCCGCCGTCACCGGTTTCTCTTCCGTCGCCTGCTGGTCGAAAGCGACGTCGCCGAAATCATAAGACTCGCCGGCAGGAGGAGGGGTGACCTCGGCTTGCGGTGCCGACGGTTCATCGGAAAAGGAGAATTCGTCGAAGCTCATGCCGGCTGAATCGTCTGAGGCCTCCGTCGGAGGGGGCGCTTCATTCGTGAAGGCTGACTGTTCGAAGCTCAACGATTCTTCATCGGGAAAATCGGCAGGCGGAGACGGGGCGGCATCAGGCGACAGTCCGGCAGCTGCTTCCGGAACAGGGGGAGTCACTGGCGGAGCACTCGGCTCTTCCTGGGGCTCTTCCCTCTTTACCAGAAAGATTTCCTTGCACTTGGAACAGCGGACTTTTACTCCGCCCGGCTTGATCTTGGCGTCATCCAGCTTGAACCTGGTATTACAGTGGTCACATTGGACAATCATTGCGTCCTCCACGGGGGAGAGTCAGGGAATATATTCATAAATGGCCGGCAGTTCCCGGTATCGCTCGTCCACGTCAAGACCGTAGCCGACGAGGAATTTGTTTTCGCAGGGGATACCGACATAGTCCGGCGTTATCGATACTTCGCGCCGCCCGCTCTTGTCGAGCAGCGTGCAGACCTTGAGGCTGCGCACCCCCAGGTCGTTCAGGTAGCCGAGAAGAAACTTCAGGGTCAGGCCAGTATCGACGATATCTTCCACCACCAACACATGCTTTCCGGCAATGGATCCATCCAGCCCTTTTGTTACGGTGACCGTTCCCGTCGACGAAGTCCCTTTGTAGCTTGAGAGCTTTATAAACTCCAACCGGAGAGGAACCCCTATCTGGCGGGCAAGGTCGGCCGCAAAGAACAGCGCCCCCTTGAGCACGACAACCAGCACAAGTTCTTCACCTGCATAGTCATACCCGATGCGTTGAGCCAGCGTTCCGACTGATGCTGCAATCTGGCCGGAGGAATATACCAGTTGCAGTTTCGTACTCATGACAGCCTCACAAACCCGCTTCACACCTGAAAATGCCAGTTTTTTCTATAGCAGAAAGGGGTATCCGTGTCAATTTATTCTGGCCCCCGGTCCACCTTATGCTATATAATTCGGGACGGTCTACCTCATCGAAAGGAATCTTCCATGAAAACTATTCCTCTGATCACCGCCTGTATCGTCTCGTCCTGCTTCGCCGGCACCGCCCTTGCCGCACCGGAACTGGCAGTCGACCAACCTGTCCACGATTTCGGTACTGTGGTACAGGGAAAGAAAGTCGACCATATCTTCAAATTTCGCAACAGAGGGGATGCCACCCTGAACGTGATCCGCGTCAGAACGTCCTGTGGCTGTACGGCGGCCAACGTAACAACCAAGGCCCTCCCTCCCGGCGGGAAGAGCGAGCTAACGGTAACATTCGATTCAAGCGGGTTTGGCGGCAATATCAGCAAACTCATTTATATTGAAACAAATGACCCTCAGAAACCGGTTACCAACCTCACTCTCAAGGGGAATGTGGCGGAAGAAATCTCCGTGACCCCCCGTCAGCTCAATTTCGGCACGGTAAAAACAAATGAGAGCAAGGGAATAACCGTGACCGTCTCAAATCAGGGGAGCAAGCCCCTGAAGCTGACGGGAGCAAAATCCCCCCTTCCTCAAGTGAGGATAAAGACGGGCAAAACGTATTTGAAACCGGGAGAAACGACCACCCTCTCCGTGACCGTCACGCCACGGGCAGAGGATCGGTTCCTGAGCGGCTACCTGACAATCACTACCGACAATTCTGCCCGCAAAGAGATAGTAATACCGCTTTATGGTTCGCTGGCGCGCTAACGCGGCTCACTTCTCCTTCAACTCCTGATAAGCCCGCTCCAGATTCACGTCCCTGAACGTCTTGTATCCGGGAAGATGTTCATAGTCAGCAAGCCGGAAATTTTTCTTCAGTTGGGCAAGAGTAGCCCCCTTCTCCACGTAGCGGAGCACTTCCGTCGTGAAGTCCCGGTAAAACCGCGTAAATCGTTGAATCCCGGAACTATCGGTGACCTTGCCGAGTCCCGGAATAACGGTCCTTGCGTCAAGTGATCCCAGAATTTCCAGGATGACGGCCCATTCACGCAAATCCCCATCACCCATGTAACCAATCACATCGTTGTACACCAGATCCGAGGTAAACAGAACGCCGGGACCGGGCATGTAGATGAACACGTCACCACGGCTGTGTCCGAACCCCGTGTTGCTGAGAACAATACTGACACCGTTTCGCTGCAGGGTAAGCCCCTTATCGAAGAACATGACCGGGTTGGAAAGTTCCCGATACTCACCCTTCAGCGACTGCCAGGTCTGCCAGGACGTGACGATCTCCACATTTTTCGGGAAATTGAAATCAATATGATTGAACCCCTTGTGGTGATGGGTGAGAATAACGTAGCGAAGCGGCAGTGTGGTAAGTCGGGCAATTTCAGCCAGAAGCTCCGTGGTCCCCTCGGGCGAAAAATGGGCACCGGCCAGTAGCACCTGGTCCTTTGTTATTATGATCATGGCATTGCTGGCCGCCTTCCCCGCCGGAGCGGCAATGGCGGCGTAAACACCGTCAGCGACCTTTTCAAACTGGTAATTTGCTGCTGCAGACGGTCGACTCACGAGGAACACTAGTGCCACAAAGACAATGAAAAAAGAAAATAACCGATGCATGGAAACCCCGTCATTTTTGTTCGATTGTAACAGAACTTTTTCCCAATTGACAGGACTATGGGGACTCGGCTCGGCGGGAGCAAGGAAGATTAGTCTTGAGATACAGAATTAAATCGTGTATAAAAGATAGTTCATGGGCGGTTAGCTCAGCTGGATAGAGTACAGGCCTCCGAAGCCTGGGGTCGTGGGTTCGAATCCCATGCCGCCCGCCATTTTTAAAGATACCGCATAGTTAGCGCTCATTTTTGGCTTGTGATACATTCTGTGTAACATAAGCCGGAGGCTAAACATGCGTGTCCACCTCGTCAAGCGCGGCAACAAATTTCAATTTTGTTGCCGCGTTCCTGTTGATGTACTGCCCTATTTCCCCCGCCCGTTAATCCGTAAGACCCTACCCGCTCCCGATGAAAAAGGCGCAAAGCTCCTAGCGACTGTGCTAGAGTACAAAACGCAGCAACTATTTTTAACGCTGAGGTCTGCCATGCTCCCTGCAAACGTGCGTCAACATCTCGTTGCTGTGTACATGAATTCCATGCTATCGGCTCTTGAAGCTCAAGCTACGGGACAGGAGTTTACCGGCACTCCCGAAGATGTAACCGGTGCATCTGTCATCTTTGACCATTACGCCGCGGCGGGGTTGGATTGGTTTCGGCTGAATAAAAGTATAAACAAACACTCACCGGCTGAGTTTGCGGAAAATAGAAAAGCCATATCACACGACATCGCACAGAGCTACACACGGATACTTGCCGACACGGGGGAAGGTGTTTCGGCATTCCTAATGCCGGAGCTAGCCAAAACGCTAAAGAAACGAATCAAGATAAAGTTAGAACCTGAGGATTGCCAGCAATTGAGCTTGCTATTAACCCGGCAAGATGTGCTACTTAACCGGGTGGAGGAACAGATACTAGATGGTAACTGGGATGAATTGGAGCACCAACGGGAACGGGTAAACCGTCTACTGACTACGTCTTTCTATGACTTAAAAACAGTCATAAACAGCTACATGGACTATTACATAAACTCAAAGCCAAACGTAAAACCAGGTACAAAAGATGATATGGCAGTAGAATGCAGGACGCTGCTAGATATTTTCGGCTCCATAGACATAAATGAATTTAATACTATGGCAGCTGTCACAAAATTAAAAAGAACATTACTGAAGTACCCTAAGAATAAAGTACAGCGGTATGGCGATAAGTCTATACATGCCATAATTAAGCATGAACGTGGTTATGAAATTATAGGCGTTAAGACAGCAAACGAATACCTAAAGCGAGCAAAAGCCATCATAGACTATGCTGGGAAAGAAAAGCTAATACAGTCTGCAAATGTTTACAAAGGAGAACTGTTTAGGGTTGAGGTAGCAGAAGAGGAACAACGCCCCGCCTACGATAAGAGAGACATTGAGCAGCTAGTGGATGCTTTATGCACTCAGCCGCTATGGCATTATGGAGAACCTAAGCCGGAGCGGTTCTGGCTGATTCTAATTGCATTGCTGCACGGGTTGCGTCTTGGCAATATAACCTCACTGAAAAAATCAGACATACAGCAAACAGACAAGGGAACATGGGTTTTTCAGCTACGGACGGGGAAGACTAAAGCAACTGTTCGCCCCGTACCCATAAGTGACATATTGCTGCTGCTAGGGTTTACCGACTGGGTAGAGGAACTAGGACGGGAAAAGCTATTCCAAGATACGTCAAGTTCTGCGTCGGCGTGGTACAACCGCGACGAAAAGCATCATGCCGGTTTTGAGGCACGACATGTAACCAAAGACAAGGGTAAATGCCTGTATAGCCTCAGACATAGCTTTGCCGGGAGCGTGTTTAACCTAACGCAAGACTTCAAGGTTACTGCCGATATGATGGGGCATAGCACCGGCAAGGCCGTTACAGCGAGGTACATTAAAAACCTACTGGCGGAGAAGCTGAAAGAAATAACCGACAAGCTACAAGTTGAAGGGTTAGACCTTGACCGACTTGAGCAGCGAGCGCAAGAACTGTTTTTCACTACGTAGACTTTGGTTTCCCCTATCGCGGGTGAGCAGAACCAAAAGCGCAACCGACCTTCAACCTCAATCCGACCCCGCCCCTACCCTAGGGGGGCTAAATACAGCTGGCTCCGAAACACAATAACTGCACTACCTCTGGGTGGTGCAGTTTTTTTATCTATCGTTAGGGCGTGGCCTAGTGATAGATAACGGACCCCCAAAATAAACCTATCATATGGGTTGACTTTAGTATTTTGATAGGTTATTATCAAAACATCTTTAACGCTATTGATAGAAACACAGGGGGCAATCATGGCAATCATCGGGTACGCTAGGGTAAGCACTGAGGAACAGAACCTTGATGCACAACTGGAACAATTGCAGGGGGCGGATTGTGCCAAGATATACCAAGAGAAAGCAAGCGGGGTGAAAGAGGATAGGCCGGAGCTTGCAGCAATGCTGGACTATGCACGGGAAGGTGACACTGTCGTTGTGTGTAAGCTTGACCGTATCGCCCGAAGCACTAAGCACCTGCTGTCTATCGTGGAGGGTCTAGAAAAGCGTGGCGTGGCCTTCAAGGTGCTGAATATCAACCTGGACACCTCAACCCCCACGGGTAAGCTGCTGCTCTCAATGCTGGCAGCAATAGGCCAGTTCGAGCGTGAAATGATGCTGGAGCGGCAACGGGAAGGGATACGGCAAGCCAAGAAGGCCGGGGTCTATACAGGACGTAAGCCGACTGCACAGGCTAAAGCGGCTGAGGTTATGGAGTTGTTAGGGCAAGGCGTGACAAAAGAGGCGGTTGCAAAGCAACTGGGAATAGGGGTTGCATCCGTGTACCGGATTGTAAAAGCAGCAAAGTGATAAAGGCGTGTACATACGAAGATGCTGAAAAGGCCGGGGGAATTATACCCGGTTTTTTTGAAGCATTTCCCTAGCACTCTCTGGGTGGGAGTGCTAAAACTACTAATAGGTCCGCTGAGTTACAATTTTAATCTACTATATCTTGTGTATACTGCATGCAATTGGTTTGCGTAACTAGTTTTATATACACGTATTTTTTTATTATTAGAATTGACTAGCCACAAAATGTGGTGTAGGGTGCAGCTAAAAGAGAAAAGCCACTTTTGAGTGTTAGTGGCACTCAAAGTGGCTTTTCGGGACGTGAACGAGAGGTCATGCCCCATTGTCATCGGTTGACTAAAGGAAAGCATACCAGAATCCTACCTTGTTGGCAATCCTCTAATCTCCTCTCGGGAAAGGAAGTGACCACGCATGAGCTCTCGTGTTCGTAGTGCGGTCACGGGCCAGTTTGTGCCGAAGAAAGAAGCACAGACCCACCCGAAGACCACCGTCACTGAACAGGTAAAGGCACCGAAGAAGTAGGTCTACCCCAACCCGGAGGAGAGGCCTCTCTCCTCCGGCTCCCCACAAGAGGATTAAGCACAATGTCTGATGACCTGAGAAAGAGAAGACCCCAAGATGCAAGCAAAATCAGTCTGACTGAGCCGTGGGAAGTGGAATACTGGACAGTGGCGCTGGGAGTTAGTTCCGCTGAGCTGAGGCGGCTAGTCCAACAGTATGGTCACAGTGCTGCCACAATCAGGAGCAAGATAAGGTGATTGTTAAAAAGGCCGTGGAATCATTCCACGGCCTTTTTCTTTATTATCCCGCTATAGCGGTTGACATAGCTTCATGAAAGGCGGATATTAATTTTAATTTAATCCCTTGGAGGTAATTATCATGAAGTTGCTTGCTATGTTGTTATGCTTTGTGGGTATGGTATCAGGGTGTGCTGTAAACCTCCCGTTCAACACTCGCCTTGCTTACTCACATGTGAGCGAGGCAAAAAAGCTTGCATCTAACAAGCTTGAACCTACTTCAATTGAGTGGTCACCGGCTGATTTCCTAAACAGGGTTGATGTGCAGGGAGCGTCTGGTTTCGTTGGGGGTGGGTCGCAGACTAGAATACCGACGGGCGTAGCCTTGGCAAATCGAATAACAGAGGCGTTAGATGTTTCCATCGGGATTGATTCAAGCGCCAAGAACTTACTTGAATTGAATATTATAAGTGCTGAATCAAAGTTTGAATATTCAGCCGGAATGTTTAACGTAACGCCTGGAATAGACTATGGGTGGTGTAGTTTAGATGTAGCTTTTAACTACAACGGGACTAAATGGAATCAAAAATTCATTGCAGAGGAGAGAGATACAACTATTGGGGGAACCAGTCAGACTGGCATACTTGAGAAAGTGTGGGATGACATTGCACTTCAGGTAGCAAAAAATGTGAGTAATAAGATTGAACAATCGGCAAAGGTCCAAAACTATAAAGGCTCAGAAGCATATCAGCTGAGACTTAAAGAAAAAGCAGCGGAAGAGGCCGCCCGTATAAAGGCGGCAGCTGAAGAAGAAGCAAAGAAAGAAGAAAGAGTAAGAAAGTACTACGAATAGAAAAAGGCCGGGGTGATTCCCCGGCCTTTCCTTTTCTAGTCCTCTGCTAACTTTAATTCGTCCTCTCTCGCAAAGTCGTCCCAATCTACGAAGCCGTATGGATACACGTGGTTTTCCATCACCGTTGCAATCTCACATACAGTCCCTACCGGGATATTGCACTTGTCACCAGTGGCGGAACCAAAAAACCTAACCTTATCACCAATACTAAAAGCCAGTCCCTCTGCTGTTCCCTTGACGCACTCTGCTGTCCCCATGTTGCCCTCCTAGTGTGAAATAAAAATCATGTGAGCAACATATCATGACAAAAACCTATGTCAAGAAAATTAATTTAACGATATCAGCTAGTTATGCAAATGTGAGTGGTTAAACAGTTGTGAATATTTGCGACATAAAGCAAAAATAATGCCAACATTTCATTTTTTACTTGACAAAATCAAGAAAGTGTGATACCCTAAGGACAACTTTGCCAAAGCGAAGTTGTCCTAGAGAGATACTAATAGATACCTTAGGGGTACCCCATAGGGTACCCTACCGATACCCCTACCGACTGCCTACACGTACCCCAGTAACCCGATAGCTGCATCATCACCATCCCCGTATTGATGTTCATCCCCAGCGTGCTCCTCCATCTCCTGACTATCTGCAATCACCGGTTGTGCCTTTGGTATTAGTTCCGGGTGGTTCCAACAACCGCGGTATATCTTCAAGTCTGATGCTTGCCGAAATGCACAATTGCACTTGGGGCAACTATGATGTTTGTAGTTGTTGGGAACTCTCTTTCCACAAAATGGACATGTCATGTTTATCTCCTATATCGTTGTGCAAGCTGTTTCAGCCGTTTAGATTTGTTGGGCTAGGGGTTACCCTTCCCCCTGGCAAGTTAATTGATGTAATGGGGTGTGTAGGGGGTTACAGCGACAAGATTACGAATCTTGCGCTAGGGTGTTGCAGGGGCTGTGCGGATACAACGGGCACGATACTACGGTACAGGGTTGCAAGCCGTCGGGATACCCACCAGAGCAGTCGTAGCACTTGGCCGATATAGCTTGCTGCCGGGTTATGGATTCCCCGTGCAGGTACTTCGATAACTCCGCCTTACCCTTTCTGCGGGGCCAGTTGGTTATGATGTTTAAAAACTCAAGTTTATTCATGGGTTAGCCTTTTTAGTGGTTGTTTTTACGAAAGTGAAAGAAAAGGGGGATACGGATGTATCCCCCTAGCGATTCAGAGGCCGCACACGGCAAATATAGGGGCCGTGTGGGTGTGTTTGGCGGGTCTTTTATGGTTTAGTCGGGTCGTAGGGTCTAACCGATGCCAGAACGTCAAACCCCGTAATGGGATAGGTATCCTCCACCACGTACATCTCCCCTGATTTCCGGATAATGCTTCCGACGGTCAAGCCGTAACCTTTCAAAGCGCAAAGCTTACCATCTCGGAAAACCACGGGTATACCTGTGGAGGTCGTGCGGTGCCGGTACGTGGTTGCATTTGGCTTGCCGGGCGTGGTGCCTACTACGTCTTTTGTTATGATGTCAATGGTTCCCTGGACAGCAACAACAGTAGCTTTTAGTCGGCCTGCTTGGGTTTCGACGCCAGTAATGATTAAATCACCGCTACCCGTGTCGGCTTGAATGCGGTGGCCGGTGTAGATGTTGGCCGATGTGTCAAGGTAAACCGTATCTTTGTCTGTGGGGTCGGAGAGGAGCTTAAACAGCTTAGAGCCGCCGTACAGGTGGTAATCGGTGCCTTTCCTAGCGAGTTCGTTAATGCGGTTGGCGGTAAGTGTGGTTAGCTGTTTGTGATAGCTGTCGAGGTCTTTGTCGGTGTATTTCATTGTGTATTTCCTTTGTATTTTAGTTAGTTAAGTAAGATGGGGCCGTGTACCGACCGACCGCCCCCGCAGACAGACAGCACACGGCCCCGGTATGCCCGGCGAGAAGGAGGTAGACGCCGGGCGACTGTTGAGGGGCGTTACCGGCTATTGTATGGCCGATAACACCCCTTAGCTATGTCACTGGAAACGGACGGGGGCCGCAATAGGCCCTGAAAGGTAAACCGTGAAGTCTTCAGCGTTGGGCCTCTTAGTCCGGACAAGGCCCTTTGCTGTAATTAGGGCGGCCTCGTAAGTCGGGCCGGGTATTTCAAAAGACAAGTTTTCTTTGCTGTTATCAGAGTAGGTGACTACGGCCATGGCAAGAAACCAGAACGGACTAGACATTAGTGGCCTCCTTAGTAGGTTTGCAGAAACTTTCTCTAAAACTTTCGGTGCAGATTGTGATGGTGAGGATAACAGCCTGTGTTAATGCCTGATATACATCTCTATTTTCTGCGTAAGCATCAAACAGTGCATCTAGCGTTTTACTGTCAGGACAGCCGGAGGGCGTAGACAGTCTTTTGATTTTTTGTCTGATTTCTTTGAGGTCTTTTAGTTCCTGTTGGATGGTTGCAAGTTCTTGCTTTGTTGACATTGATAAACTCCTGAGTGTGTGGTTGTTGCTGGGGGCGTAGCCCCCAGTGCTCGCACCTGCGGTGCTCGCCTGTGATAGTGTGGTTGTGATTTGTGGTTGGTTTCAGTTTGGTGTGTGTGGTAAATAGACCCATGTATTTCTGAGCTATTTGCCATACTAGAAAGTTAGGCCAGATTGATATGCTGTGCGGCACTCCTCTACGACCCCGAACAGAGCGGCTAGAATGTCATTATCCCCCGTATCGAACGCAGTCTTGAACGCGCGCCGTACCCGTGCGACGACTGACGGCACAAACTCATAATGTGGGCTGTCGTTCCGTATCCGTTTTAGACCCGTTGCCGCTACCCCCTGCAAAAACTCATTCCACCACGGCTCTACTAGTCGGTGGTCTTTCCGGCATGGTCCTGCGGCTAGAAACTCTAACCGGCTACGGAGCAGGCCAGCAAACAGGGGACCGACGTCATCACCTGCTGCCAGTGCATGGCAAATAGCCCGGCAGTCCTCCCTGTGGGTAATTCTCAGCTCACCCCGCAACCACGGATACTCTACGCCCTCCACGAATTGACGGTCATATATGACAAAGCAGTTAGCCGACTTTTCAGAACCATACAGTATCCGGCGGGGCTGTACGGTGACTGTAGGGAACGGGTTGGTTTTGCTGCTACCTGAGCGGTTGAACTTCGTACGCACCCGAGTCTTGAAATTATCGGCTAGTGACAGCAATACGAGGGTATCCCAGTCTAGACAGTTGTCGAAGTCATCAAAGGCCATATCCACGGCGCACAGGTTTCCCTTGCTGGCTACTATATACTGGCACATGGTGTGTAGGTCTGGGTTGATAAGCTCCATCCCCCTACCGGTTACAGCTATGCAGGTAGTCCCACGGTTGCGCATCCAACCATCCCGGTACACCGTAACAAGCTCACCGCCGGTATCACTAAGTACATGGATGGTTTGGTAGCAATCTCGGCCCTGATACAGTCTCTCGAATCTGCAGAAAGAATAGCCGAAAAGGTCTATGCAGACTTTTTCTAACTCTGCGTGGGTTAAATCACCTGGAACGGTGAACTTGAACTTGTGGCAGGATATGACAGCTGACATGGTTGTGTCTCCTAATTACAAAAAATACCCTCTACATATTAATTATGGATAAAACAGCCGAAAAATATAAAAGAGGTGGTAAATAAAATTATCTCCTACAATAATACTATGTGCCTAAAGCCCCCTTTTCGTGCCGCTCAAACCAACTATTTTTTCACCTGATTGAGTTTACTTTATGTTACCCTAACGGTAACTAGCCGGAATCATACACGGCACTGTCAGCAATATTAAATAATTATAATGTCAGATTGAGTATTTTGCTGGTTGGCTATTTACAATCGACCGGGTAGGGGGTGTGTCGGTACTTGGGGTGCTGCCGGGAGAGTTGCGGTTTTTTAGGTTTGCCGGGAGAGTTGCGGGTAGTGGGATTTAAAAGAGCTATACAGGATAATAAATCTTGCTGCAAATCACGTCTTGTGATACATTTTGTGACACAAATCACGCCAAACTATGAACTGCTAGCCTATAAATATCGGATACTTATAGAAATGGTGGGTTTTCCCATGCCGCCCGCCATATCAACAAAAAGGGAGCAAAAGCTCCCTTTTTTTGTGTCTTGCCAACCCCCCCCACCGTGCTAAACTATACCCATGCCGACGGATGAGGAGGAGATGTGGTGCGGCACTTCCTTCCAGACAACTCCCTGGGACAATTCCTCGACGGACTCTCCCTGTTCGGAGCGCTTCACGGCCCGGTCCGTACCACCGAAGGAGTAGAGGTTTTCGGCCCGGTTCGGACCGAGAGTGATCTGCTCCTCAACTACCGGCGCACCCTCATTCCCCCCAAGAAATACCTTCTCCCTCCCCGCCAGACTATCCTGAACTATACTGTCGCCGCCGGATATACCCTCCCCGATGAACCGGAACCCCACATAATACTGTTCGGCGTGCATCCCTGCGACCTGCAAGGGATTGCCTACCTGGACCGCGTGTTCCTGGGAGACCGGCCCGACCGCCTCTATCGTCGCCGCAGGGAAGCAATCACCTTGGTTGGGCTCTCCTGCGAACCAGACGAATTCTGTTTCTGCACCTCTGACGAAAACATTCCCCGTAACGCAGACCTGTTCCTCCAGCATGTGGAACATGGTTTTCTGGTAAGCGCCGTCACATCAAAGGGTGAAGAAATGCTCGACGGTCTCGGAAAGTTGTTGGCGAGCAGCCGAATCACCCCCCAAACGTCAGCAGAACACCGGATGATGACCAGAATCCGGGAAGTGGCCAGGAGCGGCAAAACATTTCCCGACAGTCCTCTCTGGGAACGTTTTGCTGCACGCTGCCTTTCCTGTGGCGCATGTTCGGTCTGCTGCCCAACCTGCTACTGCTTCGACGTTCTTGAAAATGGAGCACTCGATGGGACGACGGCCGACCGGTTTCGGGAGTGGGATAACTGCCTGTTCCGGGCCCACGGTGAAGTAGCCGGTGGAACCAACTTCCGGCCTGACCGCAGGGAACGCTTTCATTACCGCTATCTCCACAAATATCTGGGGTTCGGCACGCTGGCAGGAGTACCGGCCTGCGTCGGCTGTGGCCGCTGCCGGGTAGTTTGCCCGGTGGACATCGATCTAACCGAGTTATTCACGGAGGACGGCGATGCATGCTCCTGAATTCGACTCTGTACCGATTCCCGCCCGCATTCAGACCATCCAGCAACTGACCGCCGACACCGCCCTGTTTCGGCTCAAGTTGGAAGAAAAACTCCCGTCCGTCTTCATACCTGGACAGTTCATCCAGCTATCAGTTCCGGCTGGCGGCGAGATACCCATTTCTCCCGCCGACCTTCCGGCAGAGGATGGGACCATGGAACTTTGCGTACGCCGCTTCGGCCATGTGACATCGCTCCTTCACAGGACAAAGGAGGGAGACCAGGTCGGCATTCGCGGACCGTTCGGAAACGGTTTCCCCGTCGATGCGATGTCCGGGAAGGACGTCCTGCTCCTCGCGGGGGGACTCGGCATTGCGCCACTCCGTTCCCTCCTCTTCCATCTGCTGCGCCATCGATCAGACGTACGCTCCCTCACCCTCATGTACGGAGCACGGGAACCGGCCGTCATGCTCTTCAAAAATGAGCTTCTGGACCTGGCCAACACCGGCTCACTACGCCTGCTGCTTACCGTCGATTTCCTGACAGAGACCTGCCAGACGGAACCGGCATGCAATGTCGGCCTGCTTCCGACCCTGCTCAAGGGTGTGCAGTTGGAACCAGGCCATTCCTGCGCCGCTGTCTGTGGTCCCCCGCCTCTTTACCGTTGCACCATCGACGAGCTACTTCGGGCCGGCGTAGTTGAAGATAACATCTACCTTTCCCTGGAACGACGGATGAAGTGCGGCGTCGGACTCTGTTGCCATTGCGCAGTAGGGCAGTATTTCTGCTGCTGCGACGGTCCAGTCTTCCGTTACCGGGACATCAAAGACATTCCCGGTGCCCTATGACCAGACCAACCCTTGCCATAGCCGGTCTGACCGCCTGTTTCGGCTGCCAGCTGACGCTCTTCAACTGCGAAGCGGAGCTCCCGACCCTCGCCGAATGTTTCGATTTCACGTACTTCCCCATGGGTAACAGCAGGCACGACATCGGCGGAGAATTTTCAGCAGCCCTCGTCGAGGGTGCGGTTTCCACGCCAGACGACCTTGAAACCCTGATCAGGCTCAGGAGCCGGAGCCGTATCCTTATCGCTTTCGGCACCTGCGCCCGTTGGGGAGGGGTTGCCGCCATGAACAACCATCTTTCGCGCGAGGCAATGGCAGAATCTGTCTACGGCAAAGGGACGGTCCTCACCGGAAGCTTCAACCCCGGTCCGCTGGACCGTTTTGTCACGGTGGACTTCTCCATTACCGGCTGCCCGCCGGAAAAAAACGAGCTCTTGGCAACGCTCGCGGCGCTTCTCCACGGTACCCTGCCAGTATTTCCCCAGTACCCGGTCTGCACCGAATGCCGCAACAGGGAATGTCTCTGTCTCCTTATAGAACGGGGAGAACCGTGCCTTGGGCCCATCACCCAGGCCGGCTGTAATGCCCGCTGTCCGGCTGTCTCTATTAAATGCGAGGGTTGCCGAGGGCCGGTAACGGAAGCAAACGTGGCTTCGGAACTTGAGATGCTCCAGGAGAAGGGGATATCACGGGAAGAACTGATACGCCGCATGCGGCGCTTTTATCCGGAGTGGGATTATGGGCAACGTGCTTGAGATAAAACCGCTCAGCCGAGTCGAAGGACATGGGACGGTACGGGTTTTCCTCACCGGGCGCAAGGTCGAGTCGGTCCAGCTCAACCTCAGCGAATCGCCGAGACTTTTCGAAGCACTTCTTGTAGGCAAGCCCTATGACGAATTACCGGAGATAATCTGCCGAATCTGCTCCATATGCTCTTCGGTGCATCGGGTCACATCATTGCAAGCCATCGAAAGCGCGCTCGGGGTAGATATATCGGAAACAACCGGACTGTATCGGGAACTGATACTTGCAGGTGGGCAGATCGAAAGCCACAGTCTGCACCTGTTCTGTCTTGTGCTCCCTGACTACTTAAACGCCACCGGTTTTGCCGACCTGGCGGCAAAAGCCCCCACAGAACTCAAAGCCGGGCTCCGTATCAAGGCGGCTGGCAACCGCATCCAGGAGATTGTCGGAGGAAGGCTCATTCATCCCGCTAATCTGGTCCCCGGGGGGATGGGAAAACATCCGACCCTTGATCAGTTAAAGATGCTCAAGGATGAGTTGCAGACGGTACTCCCGGATGCGGAAAAAGCCTGCAAACTATTCGGCACGCTGAATACACCTCTGCATCAGGCAGACCTCGCACAGCCCTGCTATATGGCGGTCCAGAATGAAGATTCGGGATCATTGCCGACAAAACAGCTCGTCATGAGTAACGGAGAACATGCAGACATCACACGATATCGTGAACTGCTCACCGAACAGGTTGTCCCCCACTCCAACGCCAAGCAGTGTCGGGCCGGAGATGTGATCGTAACAGTCGGCGCATTGTCCCGCCTGAACCTGGGCATCCAGCTTGAGTCGAGAAGTGCTCAGGCGTTTTTCGATGCACGCGCGCAACTGCTCGGTGCCCACATGACGGCCAACACTCTGGCGCAGGGAGTCGAACTGATCCATTCCATCGAACGGGGAATTGCGCTTATCGACGCTCTGCTTGACCTGTCTGGCCCCCTTGAACTGCGGGCACCATTCCAAATTCACAAGGGGAGCGGGACTGCGGCACTGGAAGCCCCGCGGGGTGCATTGATCCACAAGTACGAACTTGATGCTGACGGTATTTGTACCGGTGCCGACATTGTCACCCCTACCGCTATAAACCAGTCTGCCATGGAACGTGACCTCTATTCTCTGGCATCTGCGCTCACGGGAGCAGACGATTCGGATCTGGCGCGACAGCTCGAAATTCTCGTTCGAGCCTACGACCCCTGTATCTCCTGTGCAGTCCACATCGTCAGAATTTAATTTTGTACGTACTCACCGTTTCCGGTTGTCACTGTTGTATTCACATGCTACAACTCACCCATGCAACTTCCCGCCTCACTCCTATCCGGCCGGCTTATCAACCGCTACAAGCGCTTTCTTGCCGACGTGCAACTTGACACCGGTGAGATCGTCACCGCACACTGTCCCAATTCCGGCAGCATGACCGGTTGCAATACCCCAGGCAGTGAGGTCCTTCTTTCCATAAGCGACAACCCATCCCGAAAACTCAAATACACGTGGGAACTGGTTTCCGCTCAGGGATATTGGGTCGGAATCAATACTGCCCGACCGAACAATCTCGTAAGAGAAGCAATCGAATCAGGTGTGGTTAAAGAGTTGCAAGGATATCCTGCCATCAGGCCGGAAGTCCCCTATGGGAAAAACAGCCGGATAGATCTATTGCTGAATGGTTCAAACGGTTACTGCTACGTGGAAGTGAAGAACGTTACACTAAAGGAGGGGGATAAAGCTCTGTTCCCCGATGCTGTTACAACGCGGGGGCAGAAGCATCTGCGTGAGCTTATGGAGGTGGCTAGAAACGGGTCCAGAGGCGTAATCTTCTTCGTGGTGCAGCGGGGGGACTGCATGTCGGTAAGCCCTGCAGACTTGATAGATCCGGAATATGGTCGCCTGCTACGTGAAGCGGTAAGGAACGGGGTCGAAGCAGTCGCCTACCAGGCGCTCGTTACCCCGGAGGAAATCCTGCTCGTTCGGCCCCTGCCGATACTACTTTGAGTCCTACGGCAAAATGAAAGCGCTGAAATGCGTTGGCGCACACGAAAAAAGGCGAGGTTTCCCTCGCCTTTTTGACTCAAGTATTAACCAATTAATCTGCTTTTGCTTCGCAGCTTTCATCACCCTCGGTGACATTGGTTTTAGGTGCATCTTCCGTAACAGTCTCGGCAGTCGCAGCATCCGACTGAGGAGCTGCGGCAGCAACGGCAGCAGCAGCCTTGGGAGCAGCCTTCTTTGCTGGAGCTTTTTTCGCTGGTTTTGCCTCACTTTTAACCTTAAGTTCCTCTTCAACCAGCTCAATGATGGAAAGAGGAGCATTATCGCCAGGGCGTATCCCCAGCTTAATGATGCGAGTGTATCCGCCAGAGCGCTCTTTATAGCGGGGAGCGATGGTCGCAAAAAGCTTGGTTACCACCTTCTTATCCCTGATATATGCTGCAGCCTGCCGCATAGCATGAAGATCACCCTTCTTGCCGAGGGTTATCATTTTCTCTGCGATGCTGCGGAGTTCCTTTGCCTTGGCATCGGTGGTTGTTATTTTTTCGTGGTCGAGGAAAGACGTCACCATGTTACGAAACATGGCTATTCTGTGGCTTGTTGTTCTCCCCAACCTTCTGCCTGCATTATTGTGACGCATGACTACGGGTTCCTTTCTCTTTTAGCCTTGCGGATTACTCTTCCTCTTTACGGTCACCGCGGAGCCGACGCATTATTTCAGGATCAGGGAAATCATCAAGTTTCATACCGAGCGTCAGGCCCATGTCCGCAAGAATATCTTTTATTTCGTTGAGAGATTTGCGGCCGAAATTCTGGGTCTTGAGCATTTCCGCCTCACTACGGGAAACAAGCTCACCAATCAGTTTGATCCCTGCATTCTTGAGACAGTTTGCCGAACGTACCGATAACTCCAACTCGTCGACCGAGCGATAGAGATTCTCGTTAAACTTCTCTCGCTCCTCCAGAGGTTCACCCTCTTCCGATGGCTCAGATTCTTCATCGAAATTGATAAATATGGTCAATTGTTCCTTAAGAATTTTGGCTGCATAAGCAACCGCATCATCAGGTTTTACGCTACCGTCGGTCCATATTTCCAAGGTAAGTTTGTCATAATCGGTTATCTGCCCGACGCGGGCATTGGCAACCGTGAAATTAACTTTTTGGATCGGAGTAAAAATAGAGTCTATCGGAATGGTCCCGACTGGCGACTTCTCATCACGATTACGGTCCGCGGGGACGTATCCACGCCCCATTTTCACCACCATTTCCATTTCAAGGTTTGCATCCTTTGAACAGGTCGCAATATGATGATCGGCGTTAAGCACCTCAATGTTGGAATCGGTGATAATATCGCCTGCAGTGATAATGCCTTCTCCCTTGTGAATCACTCTGATAGTACGGGGTTCCTGACCATGCATCTTGAAGCGAACACTTTTGAGATTGAGGATAATATCTGTTACGTCTTCGGTAACGCCGGGAATAGCTGAGAATTCGTGGAGAACACCCTTAACTTTCACGGAGGTAATGGCTGCACCCTGCAGTGAAGAAAGCAGCACCCTGCGCAACGAGTTGCCAAGTGTCGTTCCGAACCCGCGCTCGAACGGTTCGGCATAAAATTTTCCATACGTATTTGTAAGCGATTCCGCTTCAACCTGCAGCTTTTTGGGTCTGATCAGGTCGCGCCAGTTTTTATACATTAGTGCCTCCCTGTCGGGTGTAGTTAGCCTTTACTTGGAATAGAGCTCGACAATCAACTGCTCCTGGATTGGCATGGTTATATCTTCCCGCACCGGCAGGGATTTAACCATACCCTTGAAAGCATCCTTATCCAACTCAAGCCACTGCGGGATACCCCGCCTAACTACTCCTTCCAGGGATTCAATTATGGAAGAAACCTTTCGACTCTTCTCACGCAACTCAAGAACATCTCCGACTTTTACCTGAATAGAAGGGATATTTACTTTCCGTCCATTAAGCGTAAAGTGGCCGTGGCGTACAAGCTGACGCGCTTCAATCCTTGAGGTTGCAAAACCGGAACGGTAAACTATGTTATCGAGTCTCCGCTCGAGAAGAGAGAGCAGATTCTCACCTGTTACCCCCTTCATACGATCGGCTTTTTCAAAATAAGAGCGGAACTGCTTTTCAAGAATTCCATAAATGCGGCGCACTTTTTGTTTTTCGCGCAGCTGAACACCGTAATTGGAAACCTTCGACCGCCCCTGGCCATGCTGACCCGGCGGGTAATTTCGTCTCTTGATGGCGCATTTGTCAGTATAACAGCGCTCGCCTTTCAGAAACAGCTCCATGTTTTCCCTTCTGCACAAACGGCAGGAGGGTCCTGTATATCTAGCCAATGAAGACCTCCTTAACTATGGTTAGCGTGCGATTAAACTCTTCTTCTTTTTGGCGGACGGCAACCATTGTGGGGAATAGGGGTTACGTCGCGGATAAAACTTATGCTGAAGCCTGCGGCCTGTAGCGCTCTGAGTGCGGATTCTCTGCCTGAGCCGGGGCCCTTCACGTAAACCTCCACACTCCGCATGCCGTGGTCCTGAGCTTTCTTTGCACAATCTTCAGCGGCCATTTGGGCGGCAAAGGGAGTGCTCTTCCGAGAACCCTTGAATCCTTTACTTCCTGCGGTAGACCATGCAACCACATTTCCGACAGGGTCGGTGATGGTAATAATGGTATTGTTAAAAGTGGCTTGAATATGCGCCACACCATTGGGAATATTCTTACGTTCTTTCTTTTTCTTGACGACCTTTTTTGCAGGGCTAGCCATTATTCCTCCAGATTACTCGTTCTATTTCTTCTTGCCAGCGACCGTTCTGGCCGGCCCTTTTCTGGTTCTGGCATTCGTCTTTGTCCGCTGGCCACGCACCGGCAGCCCTTTGCGATGGCGAAGGCCACGGTAGCAACCGAGATCCATGAGACGTTTGATATTCATGGATATATCGCGGCGCAGGTCCCCCTCTACCTTGACATTCTTGTCGATATTCTCTCTTATCCGTGCGACTTCAGCCTCGGTGAGATTATCTGTTCGGGTGTTCATGTCAACACCACAGTCCGTAAGGATTTTCTGTGCCATGGATCTGCCTATGCCGTAGATATAGGTTAAGGCGATCTCAATCCGTTTGTTTCTGGGTAGGTCTATGCCCGCGATACGTGCCAATGCCCGCTCCTCCTGAGTGTTATTGCTTTTTAACCCTGTCTCTGGGAATGCTTGGGAATGTCACAGATGACCCTGACAACTCCCTTGCGTTTGATGATTTTACATTTGTCACAGATTTTTTTTACCGATGCGCGTACCTTCATGAGTTATCCTTTCACCTCAACATATCCGCAAACAAAGCTAAAGTTTCGTCAAAATATCAGGGCCATTCTCAGTAATCGCCACTGTATGCTCAAAATGGGCTGACAGTCCGCCATCACAGGTTACTGCAGTCCAACCATCCTTCAGCACCTTAACATCAGGGCCAAATTCGTTAATCATCGGTTCGATAGCCAAAACCATCCCGGGCTTGAGCTTGACGCCCCTTCCCGGCAGACCGAAATTGGGCACCTGCGGGCTTTCATGGAGATTTTTACCTATCCCATGCCCGACAAACTCTCTGACGACAGAAAAACCACGGGCCTCAACATAACTCTGAACAGCATGTGATACATCCGAAAGGCGGTTGTCCGGCTTGGCCTGGGCTATTGCTTCATATAGAGATTTCTCAGTGACCGCCATGAGGCACTTTGCACTCTCGGAAACATCACCCACCGAAAGCGTCATTGCAGCGTCACCGTAAAAGCCTCCATACACAACACCAAAATCGACGCTCAATATATCACCCTGCTTCAACGGGTGAGTGGTGGGCATCCCGTGAACTACCTGATCGTTAAGCGAGCAACAGAGTGAAAACGGATAACCACTGTAACCTTTGAATGCTGGAAGCGAACCATGTTTCCGTGCTTCCTTCTCCGCCAGGTTATTCAATGCCATGCTTGTTACGCCGGGGCGAATTTCATGTTTGAGCAACTGGAGAATCTCGGCAACAATCCTGCAAGGTATCCGCATCCTTTCAATCTCCTGAGGAGATTTAAGGATTATCATCGACAGCCACCCTCCAGAACACCCAGGATGGCACTTTGGATTTCATCGATCGAACCCATTCCTGGTATACGTCTGAGGAGGTTCTCGTTGCCATAATAACTGACAAGGGGTGCAGTCTGCTCATCATATACAGACAAACGTTTTGCCATAGTCGCTTCACTATCGTCATCACGCTGGTAGAGTTCGTTGCCGCACTCATCACACTTGCCTGCTGACTTGGGTGGGTCGAAAACGATGTGATAACCCCTGCCACAACCTCTGCAAGTCCTGCGACCGGTGATACGCTGCAACAACTCATCCCTATTTACTTCAATGGAAAGGACATGTTCGATCGACTTCCCATTAGAAATCAACATGCTTTTCAAGGCATCTGCCTGAGCGACCGTTCGAGGAAAACCATCCAGAATAAAACCGGCCGCACAATCGGCCTGAACCAAGCGCTCTCCCACGATTCCGACAACAACCTCATCGGGAACGAGAGCACCGCTATCCATGAATGCCTTGGCCTTGACACCCATCGGTGTCTGATCCTTTACTGCCCGACGAAGGATGTCGCCTGTGGAAATCTGGGGTATCCCGAATTTTTTAATCAATATATTTGCCTGGGTTCCCTTACCGGCGCCCGGAGGTCCCAACAAGATAATATTCATGCCGATCTTTCCCCTACTACCGTCTCCCTTTAATCTTGACACCCTTCATAAAGCCTTCATAACTTCTCGTTATAAGGTGCGACTCTATTTGCGAAACAGTATCCATGCCAACACCAACCGCAATAAGCAGGGCCGTGCCACCAAAATAAAAAGGAAGATTGAACTTACCAATCAATATAGACGGAAGAACACACACAAGAGAGATATATATTGACCCGGCAAAAGTAAGCTTGGTCAACACACGATCCAGATATTCGGAAGTCTCCTTGCCTGGACGTATCCCGGGGATATAACCGCCATGCTTCTTGACGTTCTCTGCGACATCGACAGGGTTAAAAGTTACAGCCGTATAGAAATAGCAGAAAAAGACTATGAATGCAACATAAAACATCTCATAGGCAAAGTTGCCAGGACTCAGGCTTTTCGCTGCGTTTTGAACCCACGGAATATTTATGAAATTACCTATAGTTGCCGGGAACATAATTATTGACGAAGCAAATATAGGCGGTATGACACCTGCCATGTTTACCTTAAGTGGCAGGTGCGAGGTCTGCGCACCGAACGTCTTAAGGCCGACCACGCGCTTTGCGTAATGTATCGGTACACGTCGTTGCCCACGCTCAACAAATACAACTGCAGCTATGACTGCAAACATGAGCGCAGCTACCAGCAAAAGGGCAAAAAGGGAAAGTTGTCCCGCTTTCAACAGCCGTACGCTATTTAGTATTGCCACAGGAATGCGGGCAACTATGCCGGCAAAAATAATCAGGGAAATTCCGTTGCCAATTCCCTTCTCTGACATCTGCTCCCCGAGCCACATGATAAATGCTGTTCCCGCAGTAAGCGTCATTATGGTCATCAGGCGAAAACCCCATCCGGGGCTGGGGACTACAAGTTCTCCGGCAGGACCACGCATGCTTTCCAGGCCGACGGCGATACCGGCAGACTGGACAACACTAAGCACTATCGTACCATAACGTGTATACTGGATGATCTTTTTCCGACCGGACTCACCCTCTTTTGATAGTTTTTCGATGGAAGGGACAACAACAGTAAGCAGCTGGAATATGATCGAAGACGAAATGTATGGCATGATGCCGAGGGCAAATACCGTCAACTTTTCCAGTGCCCCACCCGAAAACATATCAAACATGCCGAGAAGCGTTCCCTGAGCTTGTTTAAAAAAATGGGAAAGAGCCTGCCCGTCTATGCCTGGTGTCGGTATATGACAACCGACCCGGTACACAGCCAGCATGCCCAAGGAAAACAGCACACGCTTCTTTAACTCCGGGATTTTGAATATGTTCTGAAAGGCTCCGAGCAAGACTATATCTCCTCGACAGTACCGCCCGCAGCAAGAATCTTTTCCTTAGCAGCAGCGCTGAATTTGTGGGCTTTTACTGTAAGGGCCTTTGTAAGGTCTCCTGTCGCCAGTACTTTAATCCCGTCTCGAACGCCGCTGATAATGCCGCTTTTCAGAAGCGCTGCAGCATCCACGTTGCTAGCAGACTCGAAGATATCCAACTGCCCGAGATTCACAATTGCATAGTCTTTACGAGTGAGAGGAGTAAATCCACGCTTCGGCAGACGGCGATGCATAGGCATCTGACCACCCTCAAAGCCGGCTTTAATGCTTCCGCCGCTCCTTGCTTTCTGACCCTTGTGTCCTTTGGTAGCTGTTTTACCATGACCCGAACCAGGTCCACGGCCGATTCTTTTTCTATCTTTGCTTGCCCCGACAGCAGGCTTTAAACTATTCAATTCCATGTGCACACCTCTAGGGAAATTACTCTGTTACGTTCACAAGGTGGGATACTTTGCGGATCATCCCTCTTATTTCAGGAGTATCTTTAAGAACAACCGATTTATTTAACTTGTTGAGACCCATTCCGTTCAAAACGGCACGTTGATCAGCTGGTTTACCTATGTGGCTTCTCACCAGTTTAATTGTAATCTCCTGCGACATATCACTTCTCCTTGCTGGATTTAAAACCGCTGCTACTCGGTCATGCCGCGGCGGGCCATGATCTCCTCAGGACTGCGAAGAGATTTAAGTCCGGCAAAAGCAGCCTTCACCACATTATGCGGATTATTGGACCCAAGACACTTGGCGAGAATATTGTGAACACCAGCTGACTCAAAAACTGCACGGGCGGCTCCGCCAGCGATAACACCGGTACCTGCGGAGGCCGGCATCATGAGCACACGTCCGGCACCAAAGTGCCCAATTATCTCATAAGGAATGGTCTGCCCCTGAACGATAGGAACCCTGATCAGGTTCTTCTTCGCCTGCTCCACACCTTTCCGGATAGCTTCCGGCACTTCGTTGGCTTTGCCGAGGCCATAGCCGACACAGCCATTACCGTCTCCAACAACGACCAGCGCGGAGAAACTGAAGCGACGGCCACCTTTCACAACCTTTGCAACACGACTGATATGAACTACTTTATCAGTTAAATTGATTTCGCTGGGATTGATCTTAAGCAATTAACGCCTCCTGTATAATATCCTTAAAAGGATAGACCGTTCTCGCGTGCAGCCTCGGCAAGGGCCTTGACTCTTCCGTGGTAGAGAAATCCATTTCTATCGAAAACTACCGCTTTGATGTCACTGGCAAGAGCACGTTTAGCAACCTCAGCACCCACTTTCCTGGCTGCCTCGATATTGCCTGTCGCCTTAAGATCTGCACCGACCTCTTTTATGAGGGTGGATGCCGCAACCAACGTTTTGCCCGTCGTATCATCGATAACCTGGGCATAAATGTGCGTAGCGCTCTTGAAAACGTTAAGGCGCGGCCGCTCAGTCGTGCCACGAATCTTCTTTCTTATTCTTGTTTGCCGTTTCAGACGGGCAGCTTTTTTCTGTGCGAGAGAACTCACGGTACTTCTCCTTGGCTTAACTATTTTTTACCGGTTTTACCGGCTTTTCTCAGAATAACTTCGTCGGCGTATCTGATACCTTTTCCTTTATACGGTTCCGGGCCACGGAACGAACGGATCTTGGCGGCTGTCTGTCCAACCAGTTCTTTGTCGATTCCTTTGACAAGGAGCTTGGTCATTTTATCAACCTCGACAGTTATCCCTTTGGGCAGTTGAAAATTCACCGGATGGGAGTAACCGAGGCTAAGATTGAGCACGTCACCCTTGGCCTCAGCACGGTAGCCGACACCGCTTATTTCCAGAGCAGTCTCGAACCCTTTTGTTACACCGACAACCATATTATCAACGAGAGTCCGAGTCAGACCATGAGCCGAGCGGGCTTTAATCCCGTCGTCGTTTCTGTTCACGACAATCGACTTGTCTGAAATCGTCAACGTTACGCCGTCCATGATTTTTCGGGAAAGAGTCCCTTTGGGCCCCTCCACCTTAAGGACAGCGCTATCAAAAGCTATTTTAACTCCCAGGGGAATCTCTACGGGAAGTTTACCAATTCTGGACATGCTGAATGCTCCTTGTTCCGGGGTAAATTACCAGACTGTACAAATCAACTCACCACCCACGCCAGCTTCACGGGCGGCTTTGTCGGTAAGAATGCCTTTTGAGGTGGACAGAATGGCTATCCCCATACCGTTTTTAATGCTGGGGATTTCATCGCCTTTAACATAGCGACGCCCTCCCGGTTTGCTGACACGCTTGATTTCATTGATAACCGAATCTTTTTCGTCGATATACTTCAAATAGACGCGCAGAACACCCTGCTTCTGGTCGGCGATCACTTTGTAATTCTTAATAAAGCCCTCTGTGCGCAGCACGTTAGCCAGACTCACTTTGAGGTTTGACGATGGGATATCCACCTTCTGCAGCTTCGCCATGCTGGCGTTCCTTATCCGAGTCAGCATATCGGCAATTGGATCAGTCATCGACATCGATTGTACTCCCTCTATACATTTTCTTAGCTGTTACCAGCTGGACTTAATAACGCCGGGAATCTGGCCATTGGATGCGTGTTTCCGGAGGCAGATCCTGCACATGTCAAACTTACGATAGTAGGCACGTGAACGGCCACACAAAGGGCAGCGGTTATATTCTCGCACCTTGAACTTGTTGCCTCTCTGCGCTTTTATTATCATCGATGTTTTAGCCACTTCTATCCTCCGAACCTGAATTAATACCTGAACGGCATGCCCATCAGTTTAAGCAGGGCTCTACCTTCTTCGTCACTTTTAGCTGTGGTTACAATGGATATATTCATCCCTTTGATTTTGTCTACCTTATCATAGTCAATCTCGGGAAAAATCAATTGCTCCTTAACTCCGAGGGAATAATTCCCATTACCATCAAAACCCTTTGCCGATACACCCTTAAAATCACGTACACGAGGAAGGGCAACATTCAGCAGACGATCAAGAAACTCATACATCCGCTCTTTTCGTAGCGTCACCATGCAACCAATCGGCATACCCTGACGCAGCTTAAAGCTTGCAATTGATTTCTTAGCTTTTGTGATGACCGTTTTCTGTCCACTAATAGCCGACAGTTCCTCTGCTGCAGAATCAAGAATCTTCACGTTCTGGATAGCTTCACCTAGACCCATGTTAACAACTATCTTCTCGATTTTCGGCACTTCCATGATGTTCTTGTAGTTGAAATCCTTCATCAACTGGGGAACCATCTCTTTATTGTAAAGCTCTCTCAGCCTTGACATTTACCCCTCCAGACTATTTATCAAAAGACTCGCCGCACTTAACGCAAACGCGGGCCTTTTTGCCATCTTCAAGAACAGTGGTCCTTGTCCTTACCGGCTTTTTGCATTTTTCACAATAAACCATTACATTGGAAATATGAACCGGAGCCTCTTTTTCAACAATACCGCCAGACTCATTACCACGGGCGCGTGTATGTCGCTTGACGATATTGAGGCCCTCAACGATTACTCCATCCTTTTTGGAAAGGATCTGAATAATCTTTCCGGTTTTATCCTTATCTTTACCAGCAACAACCATGACGGTGTCACCTTTTTTCACATGCAGATTCTTACCTAGCATCGTCTGTCTCCGCTTATTATTATAGTACTTCGGGGGCAAGAGAAATGATCTTCATGAACTTCTTCGCCCTCAGTTCTCGTGCCACAGGCCCGAAGATACGGGTACCAACCGGCTCACGCTGATTATTAATCACGACACCGGAATTGCTGTCAAAACGGATATAAGAACCGTCAGGGCGGCCTATCTCTTTAGCAGTCCTTACAACAACTACTTTGACCACATCACCTTTTTTCACCTTAGAGTTGGGAAGTGCCTCTTTTACCGAAGCAACAATTATGTCGCCTATACTGGCATACTTGCGCTTGGATCCACCCAAAACCTTGATGCAAAAGAGCTTTTTGGCCCCTGAATTATCCGCTACGTCGAGTATTGTCTGCATCTGAATCATAGATAACTCCTGCCTTACGCACTTTTATCGATTATCTGACGAACCTGCCAACGTTTATCCTTGCTTAACGGACGCATTTCAACGATAAGCACACGATCGCCAGTTTTGCAGCTGTTGTCCTTGTCGTGTGCCTTATATTTAGCAGACCGCTTAATATATTTATTATAAACCGGATGTTTCACAAGGCGATCGACCTTGACAACAACGGTCTTATCCATCTTGTCGCTCACTACCACGCCCGTCTGGGTTTTTCTGCTGCCGCGCTCACTCATATCAGCCCCTCTAGCCTCTTTTTTCCTGAAGTAAAGTTTTAACACGCGCAACATCTTTTCTGATGTCAGAGAGCTTTGCGGTGTTTTCCAGACGACCGGTATGAAGCTGGAACTTGAGATTGAACAGCTCCTTCTTCAATTCCTTCTCTTTTGCCTGGAGTTCTTCCTCATTCATAGTCTTAAGGTCATTAACCTTCATGGCCGTCCTTCCTCGAAATAAATTTTGTCGTGATAGGAAGTTTGTGGGCTGCCAGCCGGAATGCCTCGCGGGCGATCTCCTCGGTTACCCCTTCCATTTCGTAAAGTATATGGCCAGGCTTTATGACGCAAACCCATGAATCAGGTGCACCTTTACCCTTGCCCATACGTGTTTCTGCAGGCTTCGAGGTCAACGGTTTATCAGGGAATATACGGATCCATATCTTGCCACCCCTTTTAATATAGCGGGTCATTGCAATACGGGCGGCCTCGATCTGACGAGAGTCAAGCCAGCCGCAGGTAGTGGCCTGCAAACCAAACTCACCGAATGCCAGCGTTACACCTCGTTGCGGCGTTCCGGTCATTCTCCCCTTCATCTGCTTTCTATGCTTAACACGTTTAGGCATTAACATTGCTGACTAACTCCTGTTTATTTTTGACCGGGAAGCACTTCACCCTTGAAAATAAGTACCTTGACGCCAATGATGCCGTAGGTAGTTTTTGCCTCGGCAAAGCCGTAGTCGATATCTGCCCGCAACGTATGCAGGGGGACACGACCTTCACGGTACCATTCGGTCCTGGACATCTCTGCACCACCCAGACGGCCGGAGCAGGTGATCCTTATCCCTTTTGCGCCAAATTTGAGCGCAGATGTCACACTCTTTTTCATGGCACGACGGAAAGCAATCCGGCGCTCCAATTGAAGAGCAACGTTCTCTGCAACCAACTGAGCATCCAGTTCAGGCTTACGCACCTCTTGGATATTGAGGAACACTTCCTTGTCGGTGAGTTTGGCCAGTTCCTTTTTAAGGGTTTCAACTTCCGAACCCTTCTTGCCGATGATAAGACCAGGACGCGCGGTAAAGATGTTTATCTTCGCCTTGTTAGCGGCACGCTCTATCTCGATTTTAGATACGCCGGAATGGTAAAGCCGCTTCTTGAGGAAAGCTCTTAGCTTAATATCCTCATGCAGCAGTTTGGCATAATCCGCCTCGGCATACCACTTGGAATCCCAAGTCTTAATGACCCCAAGTCTGAATCCTATTGGATTTACTTTCTGACCCAAAACTTCACCTCCACCTAAGTGTGCTTATACTTATTTCTTGTCGGCCAGAACCACGGAAATATGGCTGGTCGGTTTTCTGATCTTGCTTGCCCTGCCCATGGCACGCGGCACAAAACGCTTAAGCACCGCTCCACCGTCGACAAAAATTGTCTTCACAAAAAGACGGTCTACATCAGGCGCGCCTTTTTGCTCGGCATTCGCTACGGCAGAACTGAGAAGTTTCGCAACGAGTTTCGCCGAAGGCTGAGGAGAGAACTTGAGAATATTGAGAGCGTCCTGAATCCCCTTCCCGCGAACCATGTCAACGACAAGACGGGTTTTGCGGGGGGAAAGACGGGCTAATGACAACTTGGCGCTTGATTCCATTTATCTACTCCTTTGCGGATTACTTCTTTTTCAACTTGCTTTTCTTGTCTGCCGCATGGCCAAAGAAGGTCCTTGTGGGGGCAAACTCACCCATTTTATGACCAACCATGTTTTCAGTCACAAAAACCGGTATGAACTTCTTGCCATTATGCACGGCAAAAGTAAGTCCGATAAAGTCGGGAGTAATCGTAGACCGCCGCGACCAAGTCTTGATGACTTTTTTGGAAGAAGGGCTTTCTGTCTCGACTTTTTTTGCCAGGTGCCCATCTACAAACGGGCCTTTCTTAATAGATCTTGCCATCGTATAAATCCTCTGTACAGAGTGTTATTTGCTACGCTTCTTAACGATGAAGCGAGTCGACGTTTTGTTGGTCCTGGTTTTATAACCCTTGGTCGGGATACCCCAAGGTGTTACGGGATGGCGGCCACCTGATGTACGACCTTCACCGCCACCGTGAGGATGGTCGACCGGGTTCATTGCAACGCCGCGAACCTTGGGACGTTTGCCAAGCCAACGGGAACGTCCGGCTTTGCCTATTGAAACGTTCTCATGGTCAATATTGCCAACCTGACCAATAGTTGCCATGCACTCCTGAAGCACCATACGGACTTCTCCGGAAGGCAGCTTGACCTGGGCATACTTTCCTTCTTTTGCCATCAACTGCGCAAAGGTACCGGCACTGCGAGCAAGCTGTGCTCCTTTACCGATCTTCAGTTCTATGTTGTGAATAATCGTACCGAGCGGGATCGCTTTGAGCGGTAGCGTATTGCCCGGCTTGATATCGGCTTCGAGGCTGGATATAACTGTATCGCCGACCTTCAAATCAAGCGGTGAAAGGATATAACGCTTCTCGCCATCGGCATAGATCAACAGTGCTATCCTGGCGCTCCGGTTCGGGTCATACTCGACTGAGACAACGCGCGCGGGGATATTAAGCTTATCACGGCGGAAATCGATAATCCTGTATTTCTGTTTGTGACCACCGCCTATATGGCGAGAAGTGATCCGTCCAAATGAGTTCCTGCCACCGGTCTTATTCTTATGCTCAAGCAAAGACCTTTCCGGTTTCGTGCAGGTAATCTCCTCAAAGGTGGAGCAGGTCTGGTGCCTACGACCAGCGGATGTCGGTTTGTAACTCTTGATAGCCATTATTTAAACTCCACAGAGATGGTCTAGACTTCGAAAAAATCCACATTGCTTCCCTCTTTGAGGGAGACGTATGCCTTTTTCCAATTGGAACGCTTGCCAATATGCTTGCCGACCCGTTTAACCTTGCCGGCAACGTTGACGGTGTTCACGTCGTCAACTTCTACCTTGAAGAGCTTTTCAACGGCCTGCTTAATCTCGATCTTATTGGCATTCCGGTCCACTTCCAAAGCGATGACATTGCGAGATTCCTTCTCTATCGTGCTTTTTTCAGTGACCAGCGGCTTCTTGATAACGTCATAAATGTTCATGACTGTAACGCTCCTTCAACCTTCCGCACTGCATCCTGAGTAAAGATGATGCTCTGGTATTTCATAATGTCAAAAATATTGAGGCTCTCAGACTTGAGAACTTTGACGTCTTTAATATTACGAGCCGAAAGTTCAAGATTAGGATTGGGCCCTTCTATAACGACAAGCGTCTTCTGAAGATCAAAACCATTCAAGACCCCGACAAAACTCTTTGTCGATATCTGATCGATTTTCAGAACGTCCAGAACAGTTAACTTGTTTTCCTTGAACATGAGCGATAATGCAGAGCGAAGTGCTGCTCTGCGCGCTTTTTTGTTCATGCTGAGATTGTAGGTCTTGGGTTGTGGCCCAAAAGCAACACCACCACCAGGATAGTGTGGAGCCCTGATGCATCCCTGCCGCGCTTGCCCTGTACCTTTTTGACGAAACGGTTTCTTGCCACCACCGGAGACGGCAGAGCGGTTCTTTACGGCAACAGTCCCTGCCCGACGGTTAGCAAGCTGAATCTTCACCGCTTCATGGATGAGGTATTCCTTGACGTCAGCATTAAAAACAACGTCACTAAGATCCATCTCACCCACTTTATTTTTTTTGACATCATAAACATCAATTGTTGCCATAATCTATCTCCAGATACTGCGCGTTATTTCGTGGCCTTGACACTGTCCCTGATGACGACTATGCCGTTGGTTGTACCAGGGATTGCCCCCTTTATCAGCAGCAGATTATCGGCAGAGTCCACCCGGACAACCTGCAGTCTCTGTATCGTAACCCGCTCGTTCCCCATCTGGCCCGGCATTTTCTTGTTCTTGAAAACACGTGACGGGGTAGCGGAACAGCCTATGGATCCAGGCGCACGGTGGAAACGGGAACCGTGGGTAGAACGACCACCCTTAAAGCCCCAACGCTTCATAACACCCTGATATCCTTTACCGATACTGACACCAGTCACATCGATCAGGTCACCTGCAGCAAAAAGTTCGGCTCTGATCTCATCACCGACATTGAACTCGTCAACGCTATCAAGACGAAGCTCACGGAGATGAGTAAAAACACCTTTGTCTGCTGCTTTGCAATGCCCTAGTTGAGCACGGGTTGCCTTTGCCGACTCCTGCGAACCAAAACCGACCTGTATGGCATTGTAGCCATCCTTTTCAGCGGTCTTCTTCTGGACAACATAGCACGGGCCAGCTTCAACGACAGTTACCGGAATACGACGTCCGTCCTCGACAAATATCTGGGTCATCCCAAGTTTTTTACCAATCAATCCCTTAATCATGGTTGACGATCCTATCCTTGTATTCTCAATTACAGCTTGATCTCGACGTCGACGCCAGCCGAGAGGTCCAGTTTCATGAGCGCATCAACAGTCTGCTGAGTAGGCTCAAGTATGTCGATCAGCCGCTTGTGGGTTCTGATCTCGAACTGCTCCCTCGATTTCTTGTCCACATGAGGACCACGAAGTACGCAGTACTTATTGATAACAGTCGGAAGGGGAATCGGACCTGCAACCCGTGCACCGGTCCTTTTTGCTGTATCGACAATTTCCCCTACAGAAAGATCGAGAAGTTTGTGATCATATGCTTTGAGACGAATTCTAATTTTCTGACTTGGCATCGCGTCCTCTTATGTTCAATTATTCGATGATGGAGCTGACCACGCCGGCGCCGACAGTACGGCCACCTTCGCGGATCGCGAAACGAAGCCCTTCGTCCATGGCGATCGGGGTGATCAGGTTGACCGTTACGGCTACGTTGTCCCCCGGCATGACCATCTCGGTCCCTGCCGCAAGATCAACTATCCCGGTAACGTCGGTTGTCCGGAAGTAGAACTGCGGACGGTACCCGTTGAAGAACGGCGTGTGACGTCCACCCTCTTCTTTGGTAAGGATGTAAGCTTCGGCCTTGAACTTGGTGTGCGGTGTGATGCTCCCCGGCTTGGCAAGTACCTGGCCACGCTCGATGTCTTCACGCTTCACACCGCGCAGCAGCGCACCGATGTTGTCCCCGGCACGGCCTTCGTCCAGAAGCTTCCGGAACATCTCTACGCCGGTTACGGTTGTCTTGGCTGTCGCCTTCATCCCGACAATCTCAACTTCCTCGCCGACCTTGACGATCCCGCGCTCTACACGACCGGTAGCTACGGTGCCACGACCGGAGATGGAGAATACGTCTTCTACCGGCATCAGGAACGGTTTGTCGATGGCGCGCTCTGGCTCGGGTATGTATGCGTCAACGGCATCCATGAGCGCCAGGATTGCCTGCTCGCCCAGTTCGCCCTTGTCACCTTCCAGCGCCTTGAGGGCGGAACCTTTGATGATGGGAATATCGTCACCGGGGAAGTCGTAAGAGGAGAGCAGTTCGCGAATCTCCAGCTCGACCAGCTCCAGCAGTTCGGCGTCATCCACCATGTCGGCCTTGTTCAGGAACACGACGATGTAGGGAACTCCGACCTGACGGGCAAGCAGGATGTGCTCACGGGTCTGCGGCATCGGGCCGTCAGCGGCGGACACGACCAGGATGGCGCCGTCCATCTGCGCTGCTCCCGTAATCATGTTCTTGACGTAGTCGGCATGGCCTGGGCAGTCAACATGGGCATAGTGACGCTTGTCGGTCTCATATTCAACGTGCGCGGTGGCGATGGTAATACCACGCTCACGCTCTTCCGGCGCATTGTCGATCTGGTCGAACGCTTTGTACTCGGCCTGACCTTTCCCCGCCAGAACCTTGGTGATCGCTGCCGTCAGCGTCGTCTTACCGTGGTCTACGTGACCTATCGTCCCTATGTTTACGTGCGGTTTTGTTCTTTCAAATTTCGCCTTCGCCATGTCCGATTCC
>MTLD01001471.1_pt7 | contig 145347 bp, 120 predicted proteins | sample 1982471 | NCBI WGS metagenome assembly MTLD01 (sample SAMN05712604, study PRJNA340218) | biofilm metagenome | isolation source: sample SPM anode biofilm adapted to -50 mV | place: USA | collected 2012-02-03
AGGTTGCACTCTACCACTGAGTTATTCCCGCTTGAAGTCCCGGATTTATATCAAAGCCTTTCTCTGTTGTCAATATTTATTAGTAAAAAAGTTATTTTTTCAGTTATCAGTAGAGATCAGTTTTCGGTAGATTCCGACTAATTGGGTGACGCGAGCACTCCAAGAATGGAGCTTTACGGTTCTCTGTCTGGAGCGCAAACCAATTTCGGCAATCAGGGTTTCATCTTTAAGCGCGTCAATCATGCAACCGGCGAGCGAAGGTGCGCTGCCATATTCTGCATAGATTCCGTCATCAGCGAGTATTTCACGATTAACGACACTATCGAACACCACCGTCGGCAAACCGCAAGCCATGTAGTTGAACAATTTGCCATTGGCCTCTGTACGTGCCAGCTTCGGCGAAACGGCAATATTACCGGCGCATAAATATAGCGGAGCTGAATCATATGGTACGCGACCGGTAAAGGTAATCATCTCATCAAGTCCCATTTTTGTTGCCTTACGCTGATATTCCTGTTCAGGAAATCCCATCAGCAGAAAATGAACATTCGGAAGCGCGCCTCTTACCATGCTAATTGCGTCCAAGAGTGAATCAACGCCCTGATAGTGGTTAAACAGACCAAGGTAGACAACGACCTTTGACTCTTCCCGAATGCCGAGCGTTCGCCGCGCCACTTCCCTTGAGCAGGGTTTAAAAATATCCGTGTCCACGCCATCAATCAGCGTAGTGGCTTTAACGGCTGATACCCCGAAATCTCGGATTAGTTCAGCACGCCCCGCTCCGGAACTGGTGATAATAGCGTCGGCACCAAGGTTAATGGCTCGCTCCGCTTTGACAAACAACTTATGGAGCAGAGATTCTTTACCAAAAAAACCATGATTGAGCGACTCTCCGCTCAAGCTACCCTGATAATCGAAAAGAAGCGGCAGACGTAGCAGCCGTTTCAGAATGTATCCAATCAATGCGCCTTCGTGCAGGTGGGCGTGGATAATATCGGGATGAAATGACAGGGCCGTTTTATAGGCTTTTATAAGCAGTAATAAATCCAGATAGGGCTTGTGCCAGGATGGACCGGCTTCGAGCTTTCTATACCATGGGATTTCAGGAATCCTCACGACCCTGACACCCGGCAGGTCGCGCCCCAGGTGGTAGGTAACTATGCAGACTTCATGACCCAATGCCGTCAGGGCCTTTGCCTCTTCGTATATCCTGACATGGCACCCTCTGTCAGCAAAGTAAGGTGTCGGGGCCAGCATGAGAATTTTTAATGACTTTTCAGCCAAGGTTGATCCTGTCTCTGATTACATAGATAGGCTTGCCTTGCGATTCAAAATACGTCCTGGCATTAAGCTCTCCCAGCAACCCCATCACTATGAACTGAACCCCCATAAAAAGCAGGAACAAAGTAAGTATCAGCAACGGATTGCGGTTCATGCTGAGATGCTCGAAAAACTTCATGTACAGAGTCATGACACCCGTTCCGCAACCTGCCAGCATGGTATAGACACCCCACTTACCAAACAGCTGTATCGGCTTGGTGGAATAGGCCAGCAGAAACTTGACCGTCATCAGATCCAGAACAACACGTAAAGTGCGGGAAATCCCGTATTTGCTGACACCATGAAGCCGGGGATAGTGGTTGACCGGCAGTTCAGTAACTTTGGCGCCCACCTGTGATGCCAGTGCCGGAACGAACCGGTGCATCTCTCCATACAGATTTATGCCGTCCAGCACTTCGCGCCGGTAGGCTTTCAGGGTGCAGCCATAGTCATGGAGATGAACGCCGGTCAGCCGCGATATAAGAGCATTGGCCAGCATCGACGGTATTTTGCGAGTGATGAAAGTATCTTTCCGATCACTTCTCCACCCGGAAACCACATCATACCCTTCATTGATTTTATCCACCAACCTGGGCACATCAGCCGGGTCGTTTTGGAGGTCGCCATCCATCGGAATGATAATATTACCGCTCGCAGCATCAAATCCGGCCGCCATGGCTGCGGTCTGCCCGAAGTTCCTGCGAAACCGGATCAATTTGAGACACGGATCTTCTTTGGCAAGCTTGGCAAGAAGGGCATAAGAACCATCGCAAGAACCATCGTCAACCATGATGAGCTCATAGCCGCACTCCATCTGCTGCAAGACCTTGGTTATGGCACTGTATAACGCGATAACGTTATCCTGCTCATTGTAGATTGGAACAACTATGCTGATATCCAAAGTAAATACACCTCTTAATTTATGGATTATATTTTTTTAGAAGGTAACAAGTAATTCTTAAGCAAGCAAATCTGTGACTCCGTCCAAAACTAACCACCCTGCCGGAATCAGGCATTAGTCAGTACAAACCCGTTTGCGGAACCTGCTGAATATAAACTTAAAACCTGTCATTCGGTAAGTTTCATTTCGGAGGCGAGCTTTTCCGCCATCTCCCGGCTGATCCCTCTGAGTTGGTCAAGAAGCTCACCAGCAGCCTTCCGGTCGCCCAGACGCACAAAAACTAAAGCCAGGTTGTAGATAATATCCCTGTCTTTTGGATCAAGTTTGAGTACCTGATTAAATTCAAAGCGCGCCTCAGCCGGCTGTCCGCTATTCAAAAGCACAAGACCCAGATTATAATGGGTCATCGGATCATTTGGTGAAACATTCAAAGCCAGTCTATACTGACGTTCAGCCTCTTTCCACATTCCAAGGCCCGAGTAATGAACTCCCAGATTGCAGTAAGCTCTTCCATATGTCGGCCTAAGTGAGATTGCCTTTTGCAGGTGATACTCAGCCATCCCGCGGCGCCCTATCATGCTGTAAAGACTCCCCAGACTGTTATGCAATTCATGGTCGTTAGGGTTTGCCCGAATACCCTTTTCCAGCAGGGCGAATGCCTCCGATTTATTGCCCTCATTTATATAGATATTTGCCAGAGCTACTACGGGTGAGCCAAATGAGGGGTTAATACGAATGGCTTCAACAAGCAGCCGTTTTGCATCTTCGTCACGCCCCTGCCGCATATATTGCTCTGCAAGAAGATTACGAACCCGTTCACTATGAGGTGCTTGACGAAGGTTATCCTCATAAAAAGCTGCCGGATCATTCCAGAGTGTATTTCTCTGCCACGTAACGAACATATATATACTGATCGCGGCACAGAAGAAAGCCAATACAGCACCACGCCTTGGCAGACGCATCAATAAGTCCATCACCACTATGATGAATCCGGCAACCGGGAGATACAGTCGATGTACGAATAACGGGTCTAGTGGAATAAAACTTGATTCCACCGCCAAAGTCAGAAAGAACCAGGCGATACCGAACGAAATCCTGGGCGCTGAGTGCCTGAGTCTGAAGGCAAACAGCAACAACCCGACCAATCCGGTTCCTGCGACAACGCTCCGCAGCGTCAACAGCCTGTCCACGACCGGGTAGCTATAATCCAGTGTGATACCATAGGGTAAAACAAGGATACGAAGATATGTCCAGATGACACCCAGCTGCGTAACAAAATATGTAACTGGGCTCAGGTTGCGTGAACTGATGATTGTGGTGGCCGTATTAGTCAGTGAATCCACGCCGGCGCCATTGTACAGGGGAGCCAGAAAGAAAAATAACGCGAATAAAAATGGGATAGCGGCAAAGGGGAGAGTACGTAGCAGGATTCGCCGCCACCCCTCCGAACTTCCCCCCAGAAAATACCAGTCAAAAAGGTACAGGACTGCCGGTAGTACAATTGCATTTTCTTTTGTAAAAACCGAAAGCGAACCGGCCAAAAACGCAGTGATCCAACAGGCAATAGTGGGCAGTCCCGGAGATTCAGTTTTAGAATTACAGTTTTCTCTGAAGCGGATATAGAAATAGAGCGCTAAAAGAAAGAAAAAGCCCGAAAGGCTTGTCATACGCTGGACAATGTAGGTTACAGCCTGGGTTTGTACCGGGTGGACAGAAAAAAAGAGTGCGCAGAGAAACGGGATGACGGGTGATTCCCTGAAAACCCGCTTAAGAATCAAGTAAAAGGCAATCGTTGATCCGGCATGAATGGTGATATTAACTAAATGAAAACCGGGCAGGTACAGGCCGCCCAGACTGTAATTCATGGCAAAGGACAGCTTGGCTACGCCCCTGAAGGAGAGCATCAAACGGGTCATCTGCTCCGGATCAAACAGATAAGGTTGTTCGATTATGTTGGTAAAATCATCGTAATACCATGGGACCATCAACGTGTTGCTGTACAGCAGAAAAGTAACTGCCAAGAGAATGGCAGCATAATAATCACTGATGGAAAAGGAATGTCTGGAAAGTGAGCCTGTGGACCCGGACAATGGTTCAGGCATCACATTTCACCTTGGAGCCCTCTCCTTTATTTGCATCTGCCAACTCATCACAAGCCGCCCTTAGCAGGGCATTCTCCTGGGCCAGGTTTTTCACCTGATCGGTAAGGCTCGAAATCTTGATTGAAAACTGGACTGCTATCAGCATCAGGAAGATGATCGAGCAGATAAAAAGGGTTGTGGTCGGAAGACCGGCGCCGATTAAGGACGTTAGGCTAACCAGCCATTCGTAGCGTATTACAAGGACAAACATCAACAGGCTGGTCGCAAGCCAGAGAATTGAATACTCTTCACGAAGCTTCCTTTTTCTGACCAGGTTAATGGTGAACACAAATACGAAACAACAAATTAATAAGGCAAATATTTTTTGTTTTATCGGCATATCGACCTCGTTAACATGGGATGATTCAAGCAATACACAGCAGTTATGGCCGCCATAGCAGATGCACACGACACACTTGGCCTGGCATGAGAGTCACTCAGTTGGGTGTCGTCAATTTCTGCTTGGCCAGTTCCCTCTCCAACTTGTCTGCCAGCTCACGGTTTTTATTGCGCAGGACAGGCAATAACGACGATGCCGACTGGTACCTGCCGAGTTCCAAATAGACGCTGGCCAGGTTGAAGAGCGCCTCGGAATCCTGCGGTGCAAATTTCAGAGCCATGCCAAACGCCTCGGCCGCCTCCGGCAAGCGTCCTTGTGAATACAAGGCCACCCCCAGATTGTAATGAGCTTTGGGGTTTTCATAAAGAACGGAAAGCCCTATGCGGTAATAGTGCTCCGCATCTTTCCAACGTTTGAGACCGGCATATACGACCCCCAGATTGGTATAAGACTCAGCATAGCCAGGCGTAATCCTGATGGACTCAAAAAGGGCCTTGATCGCGTTTTCCGGTTCACCTTGCAGGTCGTAAAAAACTCCAAGGTTATTATACAGCTCACTTGAGTAAGGGTTGTATTTGAGTCCCTGCTGCAATATTCCCAGCGCCTCGTCCATCCTTTTTTCCCGGACCATGATACTGAATAAATTTACATAGGCCCTCTCTACAGTCGGGTCAATCTTAATCGCCTTGCGCAACAGAACTTCAGCTTCCCGGTAGCGCCCTCTTTCAATATGACTTTTTGCCAGACTTATCATGACTCTGGTGCCGTGTGGCACTTTTGAGTACTGATCTTCAAAAAATGACTCTTCACGACTCCACAGATCATTACGTACCCGGGTCAGAACAGAATAAATAACCACAGTCAAAACCAGGATAACTATTTTGGATTTTCTGTGTCGCAGGCAGTCAAGCAATTGCGGCACAAGTACGGCAAATCCAAACATCGGCACGTACAATCTGTGTTCAAAGACCGGATCAAGGGGAATGATCGTTGATTCCACGGATAGGGCAATAAAAAACCAGAAAATCCCGAATGAGATCAGCGAGAGACGTTTGCGAAATACCCAGGCAAATGTCAACAAACCGCCCAGACCTAAAAAGGCGATTGTATTTTTGATTGTCAGCAGGGTTGTGACCAGCGGATATTGATAATCCATCGCCTGGCCATACGGCAGAAACAACAGCCGGATATAAAGCCAGAGGACGGAAAACTCGGTCACCAGGTAGGACAGCAGATAATTAACATCAGAACCTTTGGCGGTCAAACCTTTGGCCGGATCATTGGTCGAAGTAATGACCCGAAGACTTTTGCCGTCAACGACCGGAAAAAGAAACTGGCTCAATGCCATCCAGAGCGGTGCCGCAAAATAAGGAAGCAGGTAAAGGACCAGCCACAAGCTACCCTGTTTTTGTTTCGGCAGAAAAAAGCGATCAAACAGATATATGCAAAGGGGCAGAATTGCCGCATTCTGTTTTGTATAAACCGCTATGGCGCCACAACCAAGAGACGCCAGATATAGTGTGAGATGCCTTGGAGAGATTAAGCGTTGCCCCTCCAGCAAACTTTCCCTCGCACGCACATAAAGATACATGGAAATAAAAAAGAACAACCCGCAGAGACTGGTCATCCGTTGCACGACATAAGTCACCGACTGGGTTTGCAACGGATGTGAAAGAAATATCAATGCCGCCAGCAATGCAAACAGTGGCTGACAGCGAAACACACGTTTCAAGTTCAGGTAGACAAAGAAGGTCGTCAACAGGTGTATCAGGATATTGGTAACGTGGTAGCCGGGCAGTTCCAGTCCGTGAAAATGATAGTTAAGGGCGAAGCTGAACATGGCCAATCCGCGCGGAGCCAGAATCCCGCGCCAGGCATCGTCCAGATTCCGGATTAACGGGTTCCGGACTATATTGCCAAAATCATCGAAATACCATGGGACATGCAGGGTATTGCCATAAATTGCGATTCCGACTGCAATGATACAGAGCACAGCTATGAGAGATGAGTAAGCTCCGTACTTGATTTCGTCTGTATTACCGGTTTCATTCATACCTGACTCTGTTTCTGCCCACGGCCATTTCCCCTTTCCCGCAAAAGTGTCACAAATATGGAAAGCAGCATCTTGAACATGTAATAAAGCGGCTTGAAACCGCTATGCATAGATTTCCCCTCGCTGTTTTCAAACATGCGGACCGGAACCTCAAGCATGCTGAAACCAGCCCGATGGAGCATGATCAACATGTCAGCATCCGGATAATCTATTGGAAAAACGTCAGTTGCAAAAAAGGATATAACATCACGATTAAAGGCCTGAAATCCGGAGGTTGTGTCAGTAACCTGCTGGCCTGTGACCATTGAAACAATTTTGCGAAAGAGTGCCATACCAAGACGGCGAATGATGGGGGGGCTGTAGCTGCCCCCCAGAAACCTTGAACCAATTGCAATATCAGCCTTTCCCTGCATAACGACCTCAATAAGATCTGGGATACAGGACGGGTCGTGCTGCCCGTCAGCATCAAGCTGAACCAGAAAGTCGTACTCTTTATCCTTTGCATACTTGTAACCGGTCTGGATTGCAGCACCATATCCCATGTTGAAAGGATGGCTTACCACCCTGGCGCCAGAATTGCAGGCTAACTCTGAGGTACGGTCTGACGAGCCGTCGTTAACTACCAGAATAGTCATTCCCGGAACTGTTCGGCTGATGTTGCCGATGACCATTTCTATCCGCTTTTCTTCATTAAAAGCAGGGATCAAAATCAGGGTACTAAACATAGTATCGCTGCTCATCGCCATAACCGCCCGACCCTTTCCCGCATCAGCTTGAAGGCATAACGTGGTAGGTCGGAAAGCATCGGATGCCGCCAGATTGTCATGACGTTGTGTATGAAACGGTATTTTCTGAATTTGCGATAGAGTCGGAGTATGTCGCCTCTCGTAAGTTTCCCGGAAAGAATGATTGCCTGCTGGGGCGCAACTTCGAAATTCACATTCAAACGGCTCCAGTCCATATCGGAACCTTCCGATACAAGGCCACGTTCCTTTGCCAAGTCCCAGACCGGAGTCCCGGGAAAGGGTGTCAGGACATAAACATCAAAGAGTCCCAGTCCCACAGATTTGATGAAGTCGAGAGTATCAAGAATTTCTTCTTCCGTTTCGTCCGGAGCGCCGATGACGAAGGAGGCGTTAGCCATGATTCCATTGGATTGTAGCAGTATTACAGCATTCCTGTTTTGTTCTACAGTTATCCCGGGTCCCTTCAACCAGGTCAGTACGCGTCCATTTCCCGACTCCAGCCCCATTCCAACGGAAACCACTCCCATCCTTTTCAAACCGGCAACAACCTCTTCCGTGACCGTGTTGGCGCGCAGGGAACAGGAAAATTTAACACGTCCAACTATTTTTCGCTCTTCAAGCAACTCTATAATTCTGAAAAAGCGCTTTTTATCGGTAACAAAAAGATCATCAAAAAAGCTGATAAAACTGGCACCTTCCCTGGAAACAAGCCGTTCCACCTCATCCACCACACGTTCGGCGGTAAAGAACCTGACTGTATCCCAGAAGCGGGAAGAAGCACAAAACGAACAGCGGTACGGGCATCCCCTGGAAGTAAACAGATAGGTATGAGAAGCATTTTTGAACAGATCTCTGGCCGGTACAGCAAGCGAATCGAGGTCGATACGGGGGGGGCGGGTTCTGGTAATGACCAGACTTCCATCAGCGGCATGAAATGCGATTCCCGGAACATCTACGAGATCTTCCGGCTTGAAACCGCCCTGATCCCGAAATAGTTGCATCAGTTCCACTATTGTATCTTCACCCTCGCCGATACAGCCTATCGTCATATCCATGGAGAGGGAGTTGGGCAGAAAAGATATATGCACACCACCGACAAGCACCGGAATACCGCGTTGTTGAACCGTTTCGGCGTAGCGGATGGCACGACCGTAGTTCTGACTGACGGCTGATATGCCAACCACGTCGGGGCGGAACTGATCGAGTGCGGCTTCTATTTCAGAGTTCACAATTTTAAAAGTAAAAGCGTTCTCGCCAAATGCCACCCTGAGGGATGCCACAAGGTAACCGATCCCCAGATTGGGGTAGCGGGTCTCAACTTCAGAGCAGGAGTCTATGGCATTTATCCAGAGGAATCTGATCATTTTTGTTTTTCTCAGTTACCTTTTGCCTGTAGGCAAAGAACTCCCAGAGTTATCAGTAAAAGCCCCCCCCACTGCAGCGGAGAAAGCCGTTCTCCATACAGCCACCAGGACAGCATCGGCAGTATCAGGTAGAAAAAAGCCCCGGAAAATCCAAAGGCATATCCCAGATTCGCACGTGACAGTACAAACACCCAGAGCAGAAAACTGATACCCTGCATGGTAATACTGGCCAGCACATATGGAGATGTAAGAGCCATCTTTACGAGCATGACGGGGGTGGCTCCATTTGTGTTCAGTCCCATGACTCCTTTTTTGAGAATCAGCTGACTTACGACCGTAGTAGCTGATACTATGAAAATCAGGAAAATAGTCTTCATGGATTACCGCCATTGGTTTGCTCTTTATCGGCTACAGCGAGATGATGCAGGCTCAATTGCCAGAAAAAAAACGGCAGATGTTTTCCAGTAACTGTTGTGAAACCAGTTTTTTTGAGGGCCTGAAGAATCTTGGCAGGAGTCCACTGCATAACATGTCCTGGATCATAAAATGCTTCACGAAACATTCCCATCGCCAGTCGTGCCAGTAGAAAGGTACGATCATTAGGGAAGATGATGATAGCCCTTCCACCCGGCCGCAATACTCTGTAGATTTCTGACAAGGCCTTATCGGGTGTGCCCAGGTGCTCAATAACTTCGGACAACAGCACTGTGTCAAAAGTGGCATCGGCAAAAGGAATCTCATATACAGAACCTTCCTGCACCGGCAGCTGGTGCCTGCGGCAGATTTCAAGATTTTCAGGTTCGGTGTCGATCCCGAGCACCCGCCGCTCGGGGAAAAGCCTGATCAGTTTTTCAAGTGTTATACCTTCGCCACAGCCGGCATCAAGGATATCTGTGCCGATAACATGCTGAAACGCTGAACTGTCGCGGTAGTCCCAATAGCGCACTCCGAGCCCGCCCTTGGCATACTGTTCCCTCTGATAAATCATCCCTTCCTTGTTCAATCCAGTATCAACCGGCATCAAGAAGCTCCGTAAATGATATTTCATAACTGATCAGCAATTGCCGCATTTCACGATCGGTCAGCCGCCGCGTAGCCATAACGGCACGACGCTTGCGGAACATCTGCGGTAACCCGCAAAACGCATCAAAAACCCCGCGCAGCAACGCTCCGATCAATTCCGAAGAGGAGCCGCTTCGGAACTGCGCCCCGGCCCCCTTTGCATTAAACACAAGAAGCGCCTGAACCAGATAACGCTTAATACTCCAATAAGGGAGCAGCAGCAGCATTGAAACCGGAAAGTTTTTGAGAGCCACCCAGAAGTGGTTACGCTCTACCAGATACAGCTTGAATGGAGAAAATTCTCCACCACTGCGGGAATAGCGATGATAAACCACCGCATCGCGGGCCAGAACGGCGCGCCAACCGGCAATTCGTCCTCTTAATCCCAAATCAGTATCTTCGCAGTAGGCAAAATAATCATTATCAAAAAAACCGGTCTGATCAATCATTTCCCGTCGATACAACGCCGCGCAGGCACTTGGAAGCAAAATATCCTCGAACCTGTCGAGGGAAAGATCCGAATACCGACAACGACGTCGGCTACCCCGCGACATACCGTCGGGGCAGATTGTAACGCCCAGAGAATCTATCTGATCCGGATTATCCCAAGTACAGATACGGCTGGCCACCATTCCCACATCCGGATTTTCTTCAACCGGGGTTATCAATTCGCTTAACCAGGCTTGATCTAACCGCGTATCGTTGTTGAGTGTCACAATATACTTCCCTTGCGCCTCAGCAAATCCGGCATTGTTGCCACCAGCAAAACCGGTGTTGACGGCAAGTGGAACCAAACGAACCCAGTCATATTCTTTCCGGAGCAGTTCGACCGAACCATCAGCAGAGCCATTATCGACAACAATTGTTTCAAAATCCCGATAATTTTGCTCCATGAGACTGTTCAGGCATGCGGGAAGATATTTGCTGCCGTTCCAGTTGACAATAATTACTGATACGCTTACGGACTGCATCTACTACTTCCACACCGTGCGGAACAAAGCACTGCAACCGGATACCAGCCCTTTAAAAAGGGCAGGATCAGAAGCCAAGCGGCCCAGGTAGTTCATTATTATCCTGGGGCGCAAATAAAACCGGCGCATCAACTCGCGCTGGCACTGCTCCAGATCTTCATGGGTCAAACCATACGGGACAAATACGGCGTTAAGCAGATTCATCCTTGACCAGTCCCCATCAAACACACCGAATTCAGCAGCCCGTTCGTAAATTTCAGTCCCCGGAAAGGGGGTCAGCATACTAACGCTGATATCGTCAAGGGGAAGCCTCAGAGCAAAAGCTACCGTTCGTCCCAGAGTTTCCCAGGTTTCACCCGGATGGCCGACGATAAAAAAACCCTTGGTGAGGATTCCAGCTTCATGGCAAAGAGACACGGCCTTTTCAATCTTTTCCAGAGTCACATGTTTATGGATCGTATCGAGTATTTCCTGGCAACCGGTCTCGATTCCGAAACTGATCTGCCAGCAGCCGGCACGCTTCATTAGTGCCAGGGTTTCGGCATTGACATGATTGGCACGTCCAAGGCACGACCAGGACAAATCGAGTTTCATTTCAATCAATCGCTCACATATCTCGATCAATCTATGCCTGAAAGTCACAAAGGTATCATCTTCAAAACAGAAGTGTCTGACACCATAGGTATAATAAAGTTCAAGCATCATTTTAATAACGTAATCAACTGAAAAGGCATGGCAAGCGGTGCCAAAAACCGAGCGGTCACAGAAAATGCACTGATTCGGACATCCTCGCGAGGAGACCAAAGAGGCCGATGGCAGGCTTTTCACCTTGAAGGGGGCTGGTGCATATCGAGACGGGAAATCGTCCAGGAGATCCCAGGCCGGAAAGGGCAGATCATCCAGATTTTTGATAAATGCACGACGGGGATTAGTTTTTACGACCCCGTCCCGCCGGTAACAAATGCCACAGATTTCTTGTACTGAGCGTTTTTCTGCAACTGCATCCAAGAGTTCCAGAAGTGTTTCTTCACCCTCCCCTACCACGGCAATATCGAATGCTGAAAACCGCTGCATGGTTTCTTCGGGAGCAGCCGAAACATGGGGCCCGCCTACCACTATAGTGGTCTGTGGCAGTGACTCCTTTATACGATCAGCCAGAAACGCAGCGTTACAAATCCCCATGGTTGTCGAAGAAATACCGATGACATCCGGTTCTTCCCGGAAGATCTGTTCCACTACCTGCCCCATCCCAATTCCGAGGGCGGCGGTATCTACAACAATTACCTCGTGCCCTTTGTTTCGCGCAACTGCTGCCAAAAGCAGAATACCTAGTGCGGGAGAAGAGCTGCCTGCCCCGGCCAGTTTACCATACCGTTCAGTCAAACTGCTTGGCGGAATCAGAAATAGAATTTTCATCTGTTTATCAATTCTGTTAGCCATATGGTTATCAGACTCAAGATTCATGCCTGGAAATCCTGTCCGAATTCCTTTACCCTTCTGACAGTGATCCTGTCATCGTGCAGTTGCAATGGCTTTCCCATCACCAGACCGAACAACAATCCGACACCGTTTACACAATGCATGAGTGGGTATATCAGCAGAAGCAAGGCCGTGGAAAATCGCCCGGATCGAAAAGTCTGATGAATAGTGGAGATCAAAACCAAAAGGAAATAAACAAATATCGGCACAAGATAAAAAGTATATCCCGAAAAAAATGCCATACCTACAAGATACAGTACAAAAAACAGTGGAATGAAACTTATAAATGAAAACGAACCGGCAATCAGGGTTTGCTGGGCCCGGCCCCGTCCATAGGAAAACATCTGCCGGACAAAGGCCCTTAGAGATGCCCGCTGGCTTCTGAATACTCCCATTGTTGGGTCATGAATCAGTTTAAAGCCTGAAGAGCTGATCCTGTCCAGCAACTCATTTTCTTCATTCGGATACAGTCTCTCATCAAAACCGCCCAGTGAAACAAAAACAGACCGGCGAACCACCAGATTGCACAGAATGAGTTCTTTGTCTGTGGTTTCTCGGGGGACACCAAAAGACCTGTAACGGTTCCTCACTCCTCCCGAACCCAGTAGAGATGACAACGCAATCCCGAATAACTGCTGCAACAAACTATCAGTTGCTGGAGTCAGCGATGGACCGCCAACTACCGCAATCCGCTCATCTTCCATGATATTACAGCAGGTTGACAGATTTATGCTGTCAAGGCACGAATCATCATCAATAAAGTACAGCAGGTCGCCGGTAGCCGCCTTCGCAGCCATATTACGCTGCCGGCTGGGTGCACAACCCTCCGCAAGCAAGACCTCGTAAAGGTCATTGTCAAAATTAGATTGCCGGATGGAGTCGAATGCGGAAACATAGCCTCCACGTTTGACAGGAATAATTATTGAGATTGTAGTCACATAATGTCCAGGACAACAGTAGCTATTGGAATTAAGTTCATGATGTTTTAAATCATCAAAAAAAAACCGGGCTAAGCCCGGTAATTAGATCATATTGTTGAGGTTACTAAAAAGACTTTTTGACATTTGCAGTAAACTTTTTTTCAATCAAGCCATCCGACTGCCTCTTTCCCTGATAATAATCTAGAGATGCTTGAAACAACCTGAAGTTAACACCAATGGATGAGTACCAAAGCAAACTATAGTTATTGATACTATTGTCATAAAGATAGCGACCGCCTGCAGCGAGAACAAGCTGCCTCAACGGGTAATATTTAAAGCCAAGCGAAAGCGAAGAGCGGGTACTGTTCTTACCTGAATTAACGGTTTTATTGTTGGATGAGAGGGTGTTGGTTGAAATAATATTGGAATAACCGTATGTGGTGGAGTAGTTATCTGCACCAAGGTTGGGAGAATCCGAGAAGGTCAGCATCTCGTTGATTTCAAGCAATTTCCGGGTCAATCCAATATTATTGAAAAGAGTGTAATCGAGGCGCTGTTCAAAATCATAGCTGTTTGAAACGGCATTGTTATCGCTTATTCTGTTGTAAGCGAACAACAGCTTCAAATCCAAATTCCTGTTGTATTTGTGCTGAATAGCAGTCGTATTGCTCAACAATGAAGACTGCTGATCGACCTGACTGCTCCCGTCCGAATACGTCAACATGTTGCTGAACTTCGTTTGTGAGTTATCGTAGTTTATCGAAAAAGAAGCATTTGTAATATTGCTGGATTTTACTTTTTCGGAAGCAAAGATATCTTCACTCAGAATCAGTCCCATATTAAGACGAGAGATTGGATTCCATACGGCAGACAATGTTGTTACAGATCGATAGCTGGATGATCCCAGGTTGTCCTGAGCAGCCCATCGGGGGCTTACATACTGAGGCAGTGAAGTATTGGCATCGTGTACAGTGCTTGAAAAGCCTGGCTTACTGCCACTGGTAAAATCATTGACCTGAATCAGATTTATGCGAAGCTGATTTGTGGGTGTGTAACTAGAGCGTAACGTCAGCTTCTGTTCCAGAAAGCCGGAACTGGCTAGGGAATCTTTATATGATGAGTTTTTTATGTCATATGCTGCGCCAAGGGATATTTTTTGCGAAAACCTCGAACTGCTGGTGGTTTCAAAACCACCGGAAAGAACCAGCAGTTCGGACAATTCAGATGTCGATGACTCTACGTCAAAGTGCTGACCAAGCGTGAACAAAGATCTCTTGAAAGCTTCCACCCGATATCCAGCCAGCATACTTTCCAGATGTGCTCCGGCATTGTCATGTGATTCTTTGTAAGAAGACCTGGTACTCCATGAAGTTTCCGGATTGAGAACACCTGACACATACAAGGGTATAGTTGTGCGATAGGTAAGCCTGCCGTTTTCTTCTCTGTAACGGTTAAAGTTGTTATAACTGCGAGCTTCCCACTTACTGCGCTGAGCCTGTACAAACAGATTTAGATCCGTTTCAACATAGTTCAGCACCATGTTATTATTAACTCTTTTAGTTAACTGCAAATCGGTGGACACCTGTAGCCAGTTGGAAAAATCTACCCAACGACGTGCTAGCTTGTGGTCAACCGTACCAATTTGAAATTGACTTTCTTTGTAATTGTTTTCTGAATTTATGTAATCGTCATAGGTCACATATCTGTAATGAAACCAGTTATCCTTCTTGTTAAGACTGACAAAGGCCAATCGGGAAAGCCTGGTATCAACTGGAGTTTGCGAGCGAAGATCCTTGTTAATTTGATCACTGTAATCAAGCATTATCATCGGCAAATGGCGCAGGACCTCATTGTAACCGTTTGTCATGCCGTTTTTCAGACCCGCAACGAGAGTGACTCCGCTTTCAATATGAACACCGTCATTAATTCCTGAGGCAATACTTGGGCTGCCAAAAAGATTTCCGCCACGAGAGAAGATATCGGTGATCAGCGGCGTGTCAGTAGTGGTAAACGTATTTCTGGTCAGATCACGGCTGTATGCTTCAAGCCTGAAGGGAACTTCTTTGGGATCGATAACAATTTCGCCACGATAATAAATGTGACCACGACTTGAGTTTATATCCTCAGTTCCATTAGTGGATTTTACACCGGTGTCCAGTGCAGACCAGTTGTAACCAAGCGAGACGTTGTATCTACCGATTCTGGAGTTGTAAAGATTGCCACTTTTACCGTAGAGAATTGAATAATCTTGTGTGAAAGAGTTGGCGGAAAGGTGACGACCGGAATTGTCTCGAACATCATAATTGTCATATCTGAGCGCAGCCTCTCCAGTCAGCAGGGCATGTGCGGCTGAAGGCCAGAGAAATACGACCAGCAGTAAAGTAACGACACACGTTACCCAACTGTATTTGAGGATATTTTTTATCATAAATGTGTTGAGCACGTGTGTGGTATATAAAGGCATCGAACATTGCATGCAATAAAAACGCCAACTTATTAACAAGCTACATACGAGAACAGACATCAAAACAACTACGTAACAAAGTAGAAAAAGGCGTTTTTATAAAAACCGTTTTTCTTTTTCTAGCTAACAAATTCAATGAACCGGTAGCTTCCAGTCATTTAACAGGTCGAGCGCGTGATATAACCTCATACAAACATGCGGACAAGGTTAACCATTGGGAAGAATGCTTGGCAATTCTCGTTCGAATTATCTCCCGCGAATGCCATTATTGTAGGAATCAGACAGATATTGAAAAACTTGTATCCGGGAATTCAACTGATCGACAACATACATACGGTCAGTAGAATCAATATCAATAGCGACCGGCACAGAAAAACCGCCTGGTGCGACTTTCCCGGATGTTGCCACCGCATAAAATCCGCCCAGCGTCAGCAGCAGCTCACCCTGTTGATTAAATATAAATACGGCATGCGACCTGCCATCTACGACATAGATATTATCGGCAGAATCAACCGCAACAGACTTGGGTAGTTGCAAATCCCCGGGCGCATCTCCGCGTTTTCCAAAGCGACGCAGAAACTTCCCTGCAGAATCAAATATCTGAACATTGGCCTCAAACGCATCGACAACGACAATATTACCCTTGGAATTTATCGCAATTGAGATCGGAAGATTAAACATCCCGCCAGATCCAGATCCAAAACTAAAAAGCAATTTACCGCTTAGATCAAGCACATATATTTTTTTGCTTGCTGCATCAGACAAAAACAGCCTTTTACCCACTTTATCAATCGAAAGAGTCAGCGGCCTGCTGACTGACGCAACTGCCGACAAATTAATTGCCCGCAGATATTTCTCGGAACGGTCAAAGACGAGAATTGCATTCGATCTACGCTCCAACAGATACAGGTTATTGTCGTGATCGGTGACTATCGAAATTGGTTCGATTATTCGAGGTACACCCTGAGGCGTTTCGAGATTTCTCATTTGGTGGCGGGCCAGATCAAAAACAATCACGGAAGACAGACCTACATCTGAGACGTAAAAACGCCCCAACTCAGGGACTGACCTGACATCAAGCGGCTTAACAAGAGATGTAGGTTGCTCATCACCGGAAAGCGCAGCCCAAAAACGCTGAGTACCGCTTTTTTCAATATCCAGCTGACTGCTGTAGGATTTAATCCATTCGATACGCGGCTTGTCAGGCGGAGGGGGCCAAAAATAGCGCTGGGTCTGGACAACGGGAGCTGCGGTACACGCAGTAAACATGAATAAAAACGGCAGCAGCAATCGTGAGAACGGAGTCAATGTCATCGGCTGTCTATACCATAATAGTCGAATTTTGAACACAAAAAAGGGCGGGAGAACCCGCCCTTCCAGATCAAATTGTAACAATTTTTAGTTAGTATGGCAGGCCTTACAGAGAGCACTACCGGCATTGTTTACACGAAGGAATGGAGGAAATGCATTATCATGGACTTTATGACAGCTAGCGCATTCCATCTGGTTAAGAAGTGCCCCGTTAGTGAAAAATACTGCGCCGTTAGTCTTTGCTGTCGCAAGCGCTACCAAAGCGGTACCACCATTGGCAACCCTTGTGGTTTCGGCTGTAGCATAGTTCATGCCGATTGGATGGTCATCGGACAGGTCGGTTCCAAGACCGCCGTTAGTGATGTTGCCGGTCCATGTTGAAGCCAGTACAGCAGCATTGAGTGTGTTGGTTTTCATGATAGAAGTGTTGGCTGCACCGGGAGCAGCTGCGTGACAGGAGAGACACTGCAACGAGATGCTACCGACCGGCAGAGTAGCAATGCCTTTGGTTTCATTTGAAAGGGTTGCTGAGGTTTTGTATAGACTGATTGAAGCGGCAGCAGGATTGGTACGGTTCCAAAGCGGAATTGCAACGGCGGCATTATGCGGCGCATGGCAAACTTCGCAAAGCTTGGTAGTTCCGGACAGAACACCACCAGTAGGACCGGTAGTAGTAGACATGTCATGCTTTGAACCTGAGATAGACAACGCGAAAGCCGAGCTTGATACAAGTACAACTCCCAAAGCCATAATTAATGTTTTTTTCATTTTTCTTTTCCTTTCAGTATAGTTTTTTAGATTATTAAACCACAAACCTGCTACTTGAAACGTCTCCTTTCCAATTAATATATCAATCCACCAATAGTTAATGACCATTTTGTATAATCAAGACAAAAGCAACGTCCATGCCAAAAACGAACCCAACCCAAACAACCCATATATTAACAAGTTAGCAGCTCCACCAAACTACGGGCCGTAACCCCGCCGCACTTTGACTAGCCTGAACCGGTCAATTGACCGGCTTTCAAGCTTGACAGGTGCCAGGCACGTCGGCAGCGGTACCGTTATTTAACCGGTTTTTTTTCCGGAATGTATTGAAAGACCTGCAAACGCCTGTTCATCATATCTGCTACATATATCCGATTTGTGTCGTCAATAAAAAGACCGTACGGCAATAGTAAGCCAGCGGCTACAATCGGTTCGTCCCGTTGCTGAGAATGGGGCGCGCCAAGTGTCATCAGCAGTTCGCCCTTCTTGTTCATAATCTGGATGCGATGAAACCTGGCATCAGTTACATAAATATTATCATCACTGTCCAGGGCAACTCCTTTTATGACCCCAAAGTCACCCAAGCCATCTCCCCGCTTTCCAATTTTTGAAATATAGACACCATCAGGTGTAAAGCTCTGGATTCTTGCATTAAAAGAGTCAGTTATGTAGATATTTCCATGGCTATCCAAGGCCGCCGACATCGGCTGATTGAATTCACCTTCCAACTCACCGCGCTTACCAAAAGAATTTAGCATTTTTCCATCAAGGGAAAAGATGGCAACCTTGTGAGATCGTGAGTCAGGAACGATTATATGTTTAAGCTTTTTATCAATAACCATAGATCCAATCGATTTAATGTCATTGGACAGGTCCAGGACCTTTACAACCTTGTTGTCAGCATTAACAACATAAATCTTGCGGCTTGGATCATCGCCGGCATAGACAAGTCCATCCGCATCAAAAGCGACCCCGGTCGGTTTGATCACTTCTCCCATGGCAGCGCCACCCAGCAATGTAAACTTGTTATTAACAAGATCAATATTGACAAAGCCCTTGAGATCCGGATCACTTACAACAACCCGCCCCGCTGAATTACTGGTCACAAACAGTGGACTGCTGAATTTAATCTCTTGTGCTTCACCAATGAAATTTTGAACAATTTTAGAGCTGCTATTCCCGGGCAGATCTGTTTCATCGTAATAAACTCCGATCCATTCAATTTTAGGATCATCTGGTGGAGGCGGCCAGAAATAACGTTCTTTGACTACCTGCTTTCCAGAAGCGCATGCCGAAAGAATGCAGGCCAAAAGTATCAGAAGTATGGAACGGACATTTGTAATACGCATTATGATAATTCCTCCGATTATTTGTTATGACAGGCCTGGCAAAGCATCATGCGGTCTTCCTGGTTATTGAAAAAGAAGTACCTAACGCTGCCGCCATGTGGCAAATGACAGGAAACACAGCTCATATCCTTGCCGCTGGCAGTTCTCAGTGGGTCTTTCTTGCCGGAGAGCGGATGACCTTCTCCTGTCGTTGTCATTACAACATGTTTTTGAGTGCGGATATGCCCATGACATGACAAACACAACTCATTGATCGGCTTGATCAGTTGAGATTCATTCTGGCTGCCGTGCGCGTCATGACAGGATTCACACATACCCGCTTCAACCGGGCCATGTACGAACTTTTTCTTTTTCACCTGAACCGCCATATCGGCATGGCACTCGTAACAAAGCGCGGCGCCACGTTTGGCAACAGCGTGTTTCGGATTACCCTTGCTGGAATGACAGTAACCGCAGGAGTAGGTTCCAGCCGGGCCATGCACATACTTGACAGACAGCATTTTCTTATGGCAGGCGTAGCAGGGGTTTTCCTTCTCAAGACTGCTGTTCATTTGAGCCGGGGTCGGGTTCATATTGTGGCATGACTGGCACAGCTTTTCATTTTCCGGGCGATGCATACTGACCGGGGAATACTCGGGAGGAATTTTCTGAGAACTTCCGTCAGGCAGATAATAAACGGACAGTGACGCAGTTTCGACCTTCTGCCCACCTTTGAACAGATCGACTACAACCTTGTTTGCACCAACGTCCCACAGTGACTGGGCTATAAAGAAGTCCTGAAACAGCTTACGGTATTCGGGCATGCCCACATCAACAGGAGCACCGGCAATTCCGTTCAGTGTTATTCTCAAAGATGAGATGTCATTCTGATTAAGCTTGAAGATGAGGTGACCGGAAGTGGATACAGAGCTGTTCTGGGTGGGATAAATAAAATCAACTGCTGCCTGGGCGGCTGTGACATTAAACAACACTGCAACCGACACGGCAAGCACCAAGCGTTTCAGCATCGCAATCTCCTTGGCTAAATTCAGGTTTGCCAGTTTGCACTGGATCATGGGTTAATAACCGGATCATTTCTGTCATACGATTTTGGTTTGTGGCACCCAACTACGCAAGTTCCGCCAACTTCGTTCTTTGTATAGCGGATAGGAATACGCCATCGGCCAAACCCGCTGATTTTGTCTGATATCAACTTCGGTTGTGAGGATGCGTGAGGATCGTGACAGACTTTGCACGACCTGCCTTTGGAAGCCTTGTTGACATGTACGAAATGAAGATTAAACATTCCGTTTCTAAAATTGGTCTCCGCTCCGGTACGCTGATCATCGGCCAGTGTTGCGGAGTGGCAATTAAAGCAGAGCTCGTACTGCGACTTGTCGAAAGATGCATAAAAATCTTCAGGGAAGCTTTTTTTCAACAGTTTTGGGTACTGGGTGCCATGCGTGGCATGACAAGAAGCACATTCCCCCGCGGCAACCGGAGCATGTGTAGATTTACCGGTAAACATCGCCTTGTCGTGACATTTCATACAAAGCGAGGAGCCTGCGCCTTTCAACATGTATTTGTTGTCTGATTGGTGCGGGTCGTGACAACCGAGACATTTTCCTTCCGAGATAGGAGGATGCGGGAACTTCCGGTCAAAAGAGGCTTTCTCGTGACACATGAAACAGAGTGCTGCCCCCGCTTCTTTCAGCTGATATTTATTGTCACTTTGATGCACATCGTGACATTCAAGACAATCTCCCGATCCAACCGGGCCATGAACAAACTTTTTAGTATCCTTGCGCTCATGACATTCGTTGCAAAGTCCGGCCTTGCCATTGTCAGTCAGGGTAAAAGCACCCTTCTTGAACTTGGGATGTTTAAGCTCAGTGGCTTTGTGACAGGAGGTGCACTCGCCGTCTTTGACTGGTTGGTGGGCAAAGGTCTTTGAGGCCTTGTTGGGATGGCACCCACAATTCATCGTTCCGGCAGCCTGGGCCGGACGTTCCTTTAAAACCAGCATTACTGCAAAAAGCCCCATCAGGACAGCAACACTCAGACCGATAATTTTTACGGATGAATTGTTCACGTCAGAACCTATCCTTTATTTTGCCCCGCCGCCATAACTGTGAAGTCCGGAAAGAAACAGGTTAACTCCCAGGTAGCAGAAGATGGTTGCAGCAAATCCGATAACCGAAAGCCAGGCAGCACGCTTTCCAACCCACCCCCTGGTGAATCTGGCATGCAGGAACGCAGCATAAACAAACCAGACTATCAGCGACCAGGTCTCCTTGGGGTCCCAACTCCAGTAGGTTCCCCAGGCATAATTAGCCCAGGCTGCGCCGGTTATGATGCCAAGGGTCAGCAGCGGGAAACCGATCATGATCGCCCGGTAGTTAAGATCATCCAAAACCTTGAGGGGGGGGAACATAGACATTAATCCACCCGCCTGAGCTGTTGAGCCATTGGCCTCAAGCGCCACTTTGATCAGGTACATGATTGAAATTCCACAGGCAACGGCAAAGGCGGCATAACCAAGGAAACAGGTAATTACGTGATACAGCAGCCAGTTGCTTTGCAGGGCCGGAACCAACGGTTCGATTCCGGTGTTCATTCCGAGCTGCGCCCAGGTCATGCCCAACAGCGCAAACGGCACCACGAACGCACCGATAATCCGGTATTTGTATTTGATATCGATGTAGGCGAATAACAAAACAATCGTCCACGAAAAAAACACAATCGACTCGTACAGATTTGACATTGGAGCGTGACCAACACCCATATCGTATGATTCTTTCCATCGCAAACCGATGGCAACTGTATGGACGGCAAGACCGGCATACGCTGTCAGACTGCCAACAAGGCCGACGGTTTTATTTTTGCTTGCGAGAAAAGCAAAGAATACGATCATCGAGATCATATAGGCAATTGCTGTCACATTAAAAAGCATGGAACTGGTCATGAACTGGTAACCTCCGCTAGATTTTCAACTTCTGAAACTTTTCGGCAATTGCATCAAACTGCATTTCGAATGCCGCCTGATTTTTGCTGGCATTGCCGTAAATACGGGCATGCCCCTTTGATATAACAAGCCAGATCCGCTTGTGGGACATAAAGAAAGCAATAAAAAGTCCCAGCACCATCAGAGTACAACCAAGCCATACAATCCAGACACCCGGATCCTTGGCAACTTGCAAACCGGTGTACATCTTGGCGTTGGTCCCCTCATATCCGAAGATAAGTGCATCCCCGCGCTGGGCATTCATTTCAGGAAAATCCTTGAATACTATAAATATTTGTGGTGCAGCACCTTTGGGTGTTACTTCTATACGTGCGGCCGGACCGGAAAAACCGGGAGCAAACTGGCGAACCTCCTGGGTTGTTTCCAGCAGTTTGACCACAGTCCCGTCCTTCAGTGTCACGGCTGTGCCTTCGCTAACCGTGAGTTTTTCCGGTGTACCGCCGGCACGCGGGGTAACAGTTATGTAATGTTCACTTCCCTCTGCTGCCTGACCATAGCTTGATTGATAAAAAGTTATGCCTTTATAGGTGAGCGGATGATTTACAATGACCTTCACCTGTGACAGGCCCGGGACAGGCTTGCCGTTTTCCAACACGGTCAATATGCTTCTGAACTCTTTCGGAGCGCCGGTTGCGTAGAAATCAACATTGAATTTCTCGCAAAGAACTTCGAAACCGAGCGGAATCTGGCCGCCGTTTCGCCCTTCAACTGTGTTGATACTGGTTCCTTCGACAATCGAAACATATCCTTTGTAGCCATACAGTGAGCCGATAATCGCTCCGACAAAAATTACCAGAATGCTCAAATGGACGACGTACACCCCCAAGCGTGACCAGGCACTTTTTTGGGCAAAAAGATGATACTCGCCGTTATGCTCCGTCACGATTGGTGTCGAAAACTCAGCGCCAAGGAATGCTGTCAAACTTTCTTTGCATTTATCAATCGGGCCGGACACGCTGATCTCTTTTCTCAGAGAGTAAGAGTTGCGAGCAGACTCCGCCAGAACCAGTGTGGGGGTGCTGACGAACTTGAACACGTGCGGCAGGCGCTTGATTGAGCAGGAAATCAGATTGAGACTAAAAATGTACAGGAGCGTAATGAACCACCATGAGTGGTACATATCAAAGAAGCCCAACTTTGAATAGATTTGCAGCTTGGCAGGACTGATTTGAGCCACATATTCCGGCGGCAATTGCCCTTGAGGAAGGATAGTGCCGATGATCGATGTCAGCGCTAAAGAAATCAGTAAAAACATGGTGAGTTTAAGTGAACAGAAAAAATCCCAGACGGTTTCAACAAAGCTTCGTTCGGTGGTTGCCAATGGTTTCTCCCAGCGGATATAAATTGTGACTGCAATTGATACACCAGCTATTAACTTTCAGACAATACCCCATAATCCAGAGAAAATGTACCATTTTTTTAACAATAGCTCCTCCGATTGAAAGCAGAATCACCGCTTTCAATTTTGTATTCATCATGTATAATTAAACCAGTATCAGTTCAGCCAACCCTTGGTGTTATCAGCGGGAGAGTGTCATGCCAGTAATATTAGAAGCGTTAGTAGTATCTTTCGGCATGTTGCTGATATTTTCAATGGCATTTTTTCTGATTTTTCTGTTGGCACTTGTCATGTCGCCGATCGAGAAAAGCCTGTCCAACATGATCTGGGAAAGTAAAAAACCAAAAAGGCCGCTACCCGCTCCCCCCAAGAGTTCTTTCCGTGATTTCAGTAAAAAGCATTGATCAGAGCATACTGTTGTCCTGATCCACCCCGCAAAACAGAAAAGGTTGCCATGATTTGGCAACTTTTTCTGTTTTAATGCCTTAACCGGCACTAAGACCTCCCGTTTTTTCCTCCCTGCCCTTCACTTTAGACAGTTGCAATTGCACACATCTTGATGCAAAATCCCCTGAATCCGTATTGGGCAAACTCAATTAATTTCATGCATGGCTGTCGGGAATTCAAATATGCAGATTACGGTTAAACTATACGGATCTTTGTGTATCGGCAGGTTTAACTCCGCACTCTGCGAATACCCGGATCACTGCACAGTGCTGACAATCGTCAAGAGCCTTGGCATACCATCCGAGTACCTGATTCGCTTGCGAAACGGCAGTCATGTACAATTTGATGAAGTAGTCCAAGACGGCGACACAATTTCCCTCCTTCCAATGCTTGACGGCGGCTGAAGTTCTACATATCTACAACTGGTCACGGTACCGGACCAGCTTAAATCCAAGGTGAACAGTTCACCAACAGGAGCAAGCAGATGCGCATACTGAGCCAGAACCCTGTGGCAGACACATCTTCCGTATTATACCGCCGCTGTGTTATCGATCTTGCGACCGGCACATCAACCCAGAATGACGTTCCCTGCAAAAACCTGGAAGATGTGCTGGGCGGCTTTGGCAGATCATATCAGATCTTGGCCGAGCGCAGGATTTCGGAAGCTTACTGCCCGGAAAACCCCTTGATTCTCAACATAGGCATCCTGACCGGCTCAACTGTAATGACCGGACTCAGGTCGTATTTTTCATCCTATAGCCCGCTCAAACATTCAAAAAAGGGGCTTCCATCCGCCATGTGGTCTGCCGGAAGCGGCAATTTCGGCAACAAGCTGAAATGGAGCGGTGTGGACGAGGTTATATTTGAAAACCGTTCCGAAGTGCCGGTCTACGCCGTTTTCAGTGAGGGTGAAAATGGGGCGAATGTTGAACTCAAGTCAGCCACTCACCTGCTTGGGCTCACCAGTCACGAAAAGATCATGGCCCTGCAGAAGGAATATACGGATGCTCATTTTGCCGTAATTGGTCCCGCCGGAGAAAATTTCAACAATGTATATATGGGCGCGGTGGTTCTGAGCACCGACAACCAGCTGAAGTCGGGGGAGGGAAAATCGCGCTTTGCAGGGCGTGGCGGCATGGGAAGCATGATGGGGTACAAAAACCTGATCGCGATTGTTGCCCGGAGCAGCGATAAAATGGGCAAAATTACCCCGGACATGCGCGATGTCAATCGCGATGTTATCAAGAATGGCGGTTCAGCCCGGTTTCAGCCGGTCAGTCAGGGAGGTCATGGCGGAACCTGGGCCAATATTGATGTGCTGCAGGCTTTTCACGCAGTTCCGGAAAACAACTTCCGTCCCAAGGGGGATGAAGATGTGGCGGGGTTGTTCCGTGGAAATGTGGAAAAAGATTTTGACATCCAGAGTGAGGCCTGTTTCCGCTGCGGAATCCGCTGCCACAACAACCTGTTCCACCGCAATGCCGACGGCAGTCGCGGGGCACTTGCCGCGAAATTCGACTTCGAACCGCTGATCCTGTTCGGATCAAATATCGGCATCAATAATGGCCGCCAGGTCACAGAACTGATCCATCTGTGCGATTCTTTAGGTATGGATGCCATTTCCCTTGGCACGACCATCTCATATCTGCTCGAATACAATGCGCGCCACCCTGAACAACCGCTATGCGATGGGGTCGGCTTCGGCCAGTTTGATAAGATCAGGGAATTGATTGTACAAACCGGCCGGGGAAATCTCTGCGCGGTCGGAAGGGGGGTCATGCGCCTTTCCGAACAGACCGGAGAAACATCCTATGCCATGCATGTCAAGGGACTGGAACTGCCTGCCTACCTGCCGGAAACCAACCCGGCCTATGCTTTCGCCATTGCCGGCGGACATATGTCGATGGGAACGCATATGTATCTCGCCAAAGAGGGGAAAACCGGACTGGATGACTGGGTTGAGGTCATTACCCGCCAGGGGCTCTTGCAGGTAGGCTATGACATGATCGGCCTCTGCAAGTTTGTTGGTGTCGGCATGGGGCATGAGCTGATTTCCAGAGCAATCAGTGAAGCAACGGGATTAAAAGTCTCTTCCGAGGAGATTGTCGCGGCCGTCCGACGCGCCTATCTGCGCGGTTTGGCGCTAGAACTGCGTCAAGGTTACGAGGATGATGAATACACTTTGCCTGCTCAGGTTTTTGACAATCCGAACCCTAAAGTAACCCTGCCCGCATTCGTCACACCGGAGTTCTTTGCACAGATGAAGCAAAGGGTTTGGGCGGTTTTCAAACCGGAAATGAAAGGACTGCTGCCGTAATAACCGGCCAAGAGGACTTGATATGAACATTACTGGTAAACAGTTTATCGGCGGCCAGCGGGTTGCTCAATCCGAAGTTACATTTCATTCCATTGACGCTGCGACCGGTAACGCCCTTCCCTACACTTTTTTTGAGGCGACCAAAGTGGAAGTACAGCAGGCGGTCGATGCCGCCGCAGCCGCATTTTCCCACTACCGGCAAACTGGCATTGAAGAGCGGGCCGCATTTTTAGAAACTATTGCCGAAGAGTTGGATCTCCTCAATGACGACTTTATTCAGGTGGTTATGCAGGAAAGTGGTCTTCCAGAGGCCCGGATTCGTGGTGAACGGCAACGTACCAGCAACCAGATGCGCCTGTTTGCAAAGGTACTGCGCCGGGGCGATTTTCTGGGTGCCCGAATTGACACTGCCCTCCCCGAACGCCAGCCACTGCCCCGCCCGGATATCCGGCAGTATCGCATCGGCCTGGGACCGGTAGCCGTTTTCGGCGCCAGCAACTTCCCATTGGCCTTCTCTGTCGCCGGAGGGGATACCGCATCCGCCCTGGCAGCCGGCTGTCCGGTGGTTGTCAAAGCTCACCCCGGCCATCCGGCTACTTCCGAACTGGCAGCCGGGGTGATAGTCCGGGCGATTCGGCGCTGTAACCTGCATGAAGGCCTTTTTGGTATGCTCTTTGGCAATATGATCGGCGCCGACCTTGTAAAAGCACCCGGCATCAAGGCAGTTGCTTTCACCGGCTCACTACAGGCGGGACGCGCACTCTGCGAACTGGCTGCACAAAGGCCGGAACCGATACCGGTGTTTGCCGAAATGTCCAGCATCAATCCGGTCATCCTGCTACCCGGCGCACTCCAGCAGCGTAGCGGGCTGATTGCTGCCGGACTGGCCGCCTCCGCCACTTTGGGCTCAGGACAGTTCTGCACCAAACCCGGACTGGTTATTGGATTCAAAGGTGAAGCTTTTGACCATTTTTGCGGTCAGCTGGCCGAAGCATTCGGGGAGAAAGCTCCGGCGGTGATGCTGAATCGGGATATATTGAAGAATTATGATGACGGAATTGATCGCCTACTTCGCTTGCCGGGTGTAAAACGCCTGAACGGCGGAACGCTCCTTGAGAACAGGGCTGCCCCGGCAGTTTTTCTGGCTGATTCTTCCCTGCTGTGCGACCAGAACCACCCGTTGGAAAGGGAGGTTTTCGGCCCTGCAACGGTGCTGGTTGCCGTCAGTGACCGGCAGGAACTGATGGAGTTGCTTCCCAGGTTGCACGGGCACCTCACCGCCAGCCTGTTTGCCGAACAGAATGAGTTGGGTGACTGCTTGCCACTGATTGAAGCGCTTGAAACAAGGGTCGGTCGGATCATCTTCAATGACTATCCGACCGGCGTCGAAGTCTGCGATGCAATGGTTCATGGCGGACCGTATCCGGCGACATCAGACAGCCGGACAACGTCAGTTGGTTCTTTGGCGATAGATCGTTTCCTGCGTCCCGTATGCTATCAGGGATATCCGGACGATCTTCTCCCAGCTCCACTGAAGAATGCCAACCCCCAAAGACTATTGCGACTGATAAATGGCAAACTTACAAATGCCGCCATATAACTGAATCCAAAACATTCTTGATACATCTTGTGTAATTTGTGATAACTTGATGCAAAACATCCCGACCGCCTCGAAATCGTATTTATTTGAACGAATCAAATTCTTTAACGGGAACGCGAATGACGATAAAGCGTGAGAGTGACATTTCCCCATTTCCACGAATCCTGATTGCCGAAGACGATCCCCTTTCCTGCGGCCTTCTTGAGATGTATCTTGAGGAGGAAGGTTATCCTTACACATCGGCTTCCAACGGGCGTGAAGCGCTGGAGCTGTTCATCCGGGAACCATTTCCGATAGTCATAACCGACTGGCTGATGCCAGAGATGGACGGCACCGAACTCTGCCATGCTATTCGCAACAATCTTTCCGACAGCTACACTTTTCTGATCCTGCTGACCTCGCAAAACTCACCGGATGCAATCGTCGAAGGCCTGGAATCGGGGGCTGACGATTACATAGTAAAACCGATCAACCCGGCCGAACTCAGAGTGCGCCTCAAGGGAGCCCGCCGGATCCTTGACCTGGAAGAAAACCTCAAAAACAGCCTGGAGGAGATTCGGGAACTCTCGATCCATGACCCGCTGACAGGTGCATTTAACCGCGGCTATCTGGATCATCAGCTCAAACATGAAGTGCAGCGGGCCTACCGCTATCAGCACCCGCTCTCCGTCATGATCTGTGATCTTGATCATTTTAAAAAGGTTAACGACACCTATGGCCATCAGACCGGTGATACGGTTCTTAAAGATTGCGTTAAGAACATCAGCGCCTCTATCCGCCAGAACATAGATTGGGTAGCTCGTTTCGGAGGGGAAGAGTTTGTGATTGTGCTTCCTGAAACAGATGCGGCGGGATGCAATGTGGTAGCCGAACGAATTCGAGAACGCGTGGCGCTTAACCCTGGCGCTAAAGATGGTGGTTTGGTGAGTGTTACAGCCAGTTTTGGCGTGGTGACCCTCGTCCCGAAAACGAGTATTCCTCTCAGCAGTCCGGAGGATTTACTGAAACGTGCCGATATAAATCTTTATCAGGCAAAGGATACCGGCCGCAACCGGGTTGTTTCAGAAGTGTTGCTCATCTGAACCTGCCGCAAAAAACAACCGGGAACATACACACATAAATTACGCGGCAACAGTCAAAAATAATTATTGACAAGTTTACCGAGCAACTGATATTTTCAACCCGTAGTTTCAACATCAAATTAATCAACATATACTTCTTATCCAGAGCGACCGAGGGACTGGCCCTATGACGTCGCGGCAACCAGCCTGCAAAGGCAAGGTGCCAAATCCAGCGAAACCTTGACCGGTTTCGGGAGATAAGGAAGAGCGCCATCCAAGAGATCCTCTTCCGCACCCCGGAAGGGGATTTCATTTTTGGAGGTAACAGCATGAAAATCGGCACACAGGCGGTACAGATCGGACTCGAGTGGGACACGCGCACCGGTGCGGTATCGGTTCCGGTATACCAGACGGCCACCTTTCGCCATCCGGGGCTTGGACAAAGCACCGGTTATGATTACAGCCGTTCCGGCAACCCCACCCGCCAGTCGCTGGAGGACGGCATCGCCCGGTTGGATGGAGCTGCCCGCGGCTTCGCCTACTCGTCAGGAATGGCGGCCATCGCCAACCTGCTGCTGCTGTTCAAGTCCGGCGACCACATCATTGTCACCGAAGACCTCTACGGCGGCACCTGTCGCCTGTTCGACAAGATATTCACGCAGTACGGCCTCTCCTTTACCTACGTTGACACCAGCAATACGGATGCGATTCGTGACGCGCTCCAGCCGACAACCAAAGCGGTTTTCGTAGAGACCCTCACCAATCCGCTGCTCAAATTTGCCGATCTGCCAGCCATATCGGCACTCTGCAAAAAGAACTTACTTTTACTGATTGCCGACAACACATTCCTGACACCCTACTTGCTGCGGCCGCTGGATCAGGGTGCCGATATCGCCATCTACAGCGCTACAAAATACCTGTCCGGACACAATGACACTGTCTGTGGTCTGGTGACGGTCAAGGACCCTGCTCTGGCGGAACAGGTTTACTTCCACCAGAACTCGGTCGGCGCGACCCTGGGTCCGCAGGATTCCTGGCTGACCATTCGCGGCATGAAGACTCTTTCTGTCCGGCTCGACCGGCAGCAGGAAAACGCCCAGAAGATTGCGGAGTGGCTGACAGAGCAACCTCGCGTCGCCAGGGTCTATTACCCGGGACTGGCTGACCATCCCGATCATGAACTGATGAAAAGGAATTCCGGTGGATTCGGCGCAATGATCGCCTTTGAGGTTGACAATCATGCGCTGGTGGAGCAGGTTTTGCTCAAAACAGAGCTGATCTCGTTCGCCGAAAGCCTGGGGGGAGTGGAAAGCCTGATCACCTTTCCGGAAGTCCAGACCCATGCCGACATCCCGCCCGATCTGCGCGCCCGACTCGGGATCAATAACGTTCTGCTCCGGCTGTCAGTCGGGATCGAAGATGTCGATGACCTGATCGCCGACCTGAAACAAGCTTTGGAAGGAGAAGGGAGAATCAAATGAAATTAGCCACAAAATTAATCCATGGCGGCCCGACCGTTGACATGCAGACCGGCGCGCTGGGCGTTCCGATTTACCAGATATCAACCTACCGTCAGACATCGGTCGACCATTTCAGCAAATACGACTACGCCCGCGGCGACAACCCGACCCGCGAGGCGCTGGAAGATACGATAGCGGTACTGGAAGGGGGCAGCCGCTGCCTGGCCTTCGCCTCCGGCATGGCCGCCATCTCCACCACACTGATGATCTTTTCTCCCGGCGACCACCTGGTGGTCTGTGACGACGTCTACGGAGGCGCCTACCGGGTGTTGTCCACTATCTTCAGCCGGATGGGGATCAAGTCAACCTTTGTGGATGCCACCGACCTGACCGCCATTGAGGCAGCCATATTACCAGAAACCAAGGGCATTTATCTGGAGACCCCTTCCAACCCGCTGCTGAAGGTCACAGACCTGCGCGGTGCGGCCGCAATCGCCCGCCGCCACGGCATCATAACGCTGGTGGACAACACTTTCATGACCCCCTACCTGCAGCGCCCGCTGGAACTGGACTGTGACATCGTGCTGCACAGCGGCACCAAGTTCATCAACGGCCATAGCGATGTCCTGTGCGGCTTCGCCGTAGTTAAGGACAAGGAGCTTGGTCAGCGCATCCGCTACATCCAGAACGCCTTCGGCACCGGACTGGGGCCGCAGGATTCATTCCTGACCCTGCGTGGCGTCAAAACCCTCAAGGTCAGAATGGACCAAAGCCAGCAGAATACACTCAAAATTGTCGAATGGCTGAAAGCGCACGAGCGGGTCACCGCCGTACACTACCCGGGCCTGCCGGAACATCCCGGTCATGTCATCCATTCTGCCCAGGCCGATGGCCCGGGCGCGGTCTTCTCTTTCGAACTGGATTCCTATGAAACAACCAAGCGACTGCTGGAAGGCTCACATCTGGCGGCCTTCGCCGTCAGTCTGGGAGGGGTTGAAAGCATCATCTCCTACCCGGCCAAAATGTCACACGCCTCGGTACCGAAAGAAGAGCGGGAGCGCAAAGGGATCAAGGACACGCTGGTGCGTCTCTCGGTCGGCCTGGAAGACCCGGACGACCTGATCGCCGACCTGCAACAGGCCATGGGTTAATTTGCTGATGAAGATCCGGATCAATGAAAAATGGATTGAAGCCAGCGCTGGCATTTCGTTATCGTCTCTGGTGGAGGAGCATAGACCGGGTGCGGACGTCCTCATTCTGAACGGTTTCCCCTCTCCGTCCGGAACGGTTTTGAGTGAAGGTGACGAGGTTTTTTTAATCAGGCGCGGCGAGCCGCCCAACCAGGAAGAGCTGGAAGGATTGATGGCAGCCCGTCACACACCCGGCGTCCACGCCCGGCTGAAACAGGCCTGCATCGGAATTGCCGGAGCGGGCGGACTCGGCTCGGCGGTCGCGGTGGCGCTGGCACGGATCGGGGTTGGCCGGTTGATCATCGCCGACTTTGATGTGGTAGAACCTTCCAACCTCAATCGCCAGCAGTATTTTATTGATCAGATCGGTTTCCTGAAAGTTGAAGCACTGGCCGACAACCTGAAAAGAATCAATCCCTATGTCACCGTCAAGACCCACCCTCTCCTGCTGACTCCCGACAATATACCGGACATATTCGCCCCCTGTCAGGTTGTGGTGGAAGCCTTTGACCGGGCCGACATGAAAGCGATGCTGGTGGACACCGTTCTGACAGAATTGCCTCAGAGTGCGATTGTGGCTGCGTCCGGGGTGGCCGGGTACGAACCGAACAACACAATTTGCACACGCAAGGTATCACGTCGCCTGTATCTGGTTGGCGACAGCATTTCCGAGGCCAAGCCGGGCAGCGGCCTGATGGCGCCCAGAGTCGGCATCGCAGCGCACCATCAGGCCAATCAGGCCGTGCGGATAATTCTGGGGGAAGATCAATGAGCAAAATAGCGGTTGCCATGAGCGGCGGTGTCGATTCATCTGTCACGGCCGCCCTGCTGAAACAGCAGGGACACGAAGTGATCGGCATCACCATGCGTCTGTTTGAGCCACGTACCAGCGGGACCGGATCCGCCGTCCATGATGCTGCCGCAGTGGCGCAGCACCTCGGCATCCCCCACCACGTAGCCGATTTCGAAACCGATTTCAGCGACCTTATCATAGGCGACTTCATTGACGAATACCGTTGCGGCCACACACCCAACCCCTGCGTGCGCTGCAACCGGCACATAAAGTTTGGCCGTCTGCTGGAGAAAGCGCGGGAACTGGGGGCCGAACTGATGGCCACCGGCCACTACGTCCGGAAAACTGTCGATCCGGACGGCACCTGCCATCTGCGCACGGCTCGCAACATCCGCAAGGACCAGTCGTACTTCCTTTACACCCTCACACAAGAGCAGCTGCGGCAGGTTGTATTCCCTCTGGGCGAAATGGAAAGCAAGGACGAGGTTCGCAGAGTGGCAGTTGAATTCGGTCTGCAGGTGGCGGAAAAAAGCGACAGCCAGGAAATCTGCTTCATACCCAATGATGATTACGTCGCCTTTCTGGAGGGGAGCGGAGCCCTGATCGGTGTGCCGGGTGACATCATACATGTCAATGGAAAGCTTGTCGGGCGGCACCAGGGAACCCACCGCTACACCATCGGCCAGCGCAAGGGAATGGGCATCGCCTGGAGCGAACCGCTATACGTTACTGCCATTGATACGGAGCGGAATGTTGTAGTGGTTGGAGAGCAGCCGAACGTTTTTGCGGCGGGCCTGAGGGCGGAGGATGTCAGCTGGATTATAGCGCCAACGGCAAATGAATTTAGCGGGGCCTGCAAGATCCGCTATCGCCATCAACCGGTCGCCTGCCGGGTGCTGCTGACCGCCAATGCCGAATGCGAAGTCCGCTTCGACGAACCGCAGAAGTCGGTCACACCAGGACAGGCGCTGGTTTTCTATAGCGGAGATGAAGTACTTGGAGGCGGCAGGATTACCGGTTCACTTCAATGAGACAGCGACTCCCAGCTCGGGTTTCCCTTGGGGTTGCGAATCTTGAACTCCAGATACTGGGCCGCTTTTTTCAATTTTTCACTTAAATTCGGGGCGCTGGACAGCTCACTCAGCGACTGCAGCACCCGTTTCTGGGCATTTTGCGACTCAAAGCCATCCCCTTCCACTACTCCCCGCAGATACCCCAGCACAGACTTCAACTCTTCTTCCTCTTTCAGGCGCGCAGGGTCGGCAACAAACAACAGGTACAGAGCCTTTTCCCGCACCGGACCACCCAGTTTTTTTTCAGTCAACAACGTGTCAACTACCGTCACGATGCTCCCTTTTTCGGCGTAGTTCAGGTTTTTGTTTTCCAGATACGAGGCCAGATAGCGTAAGGCGGCCAACCTGCTGGCCGGGTCGCCGATTTGAAACAGAAGCAGTTGGGAAGCCTGCAGCTTTAAGACATCTTCCTGATCAGGGTGCAGGAAGCATTGCAGCATCAGCGACATTTTTTCCAGCGCGGCGCTGCTCAGCCCCTCTCCCTCAGTTTTAGTGCGGATCTGTTCCAGAAGTTCGCGCTTATTGGCATATTCACCAAAACGGATTTGAACTATCAATTTACGCACATCCTCGTCTTCGGTCATCTCCCACAACTCATTGACAGCACGAAGAATACGCCCGCAAATCAACCGGACCTTGTCTTCTTTGGGCGGCTCGTCCTGGTTCCAGTAGTCGGGATAAATATCCAGAACCGTATCAGCTTCCTCGGAAATCTTGGATTTTTCGATAATCATCTTGAAATAGCTCAATATTTTAGTCTGATAACCGGGACCTCCATCGTTTAAGGGGCGCAGCAGATCCGACAGATAAGTACTGTTCAAACCGGAAGCGCCGCTGCAGAGATAGCGGTAGACCGCTTCGGCCTTTTCGACCTGTTTTTCAATGTATTTGCGTTTCAGGGTCGCGCCCAGTTCCGTGGAAATGACTTTCTTGAAAAAGACGCTCAGCAGGTTGGAAGCATGGTGTTTGATATTGTTGTCGGCATCATCGGAGACTACGATTTCCAGACAGGCATCAAAAATCCTGACCTGCTCATCCTCATCACGCGAGCAGTCGATGTAATCTTCCAGTATCGCCAGAATTTCCATCATCAAGGAGCGGTTGCGGCTGTTCAGCAGGGTCATGAAAGTGTCACGCAGACTGGTGGAATCAACGATTCCAAACAGGAACTTGACCGCCGAGTTACGCCCGGCAGCCCCCTTGCCATCGGCAGACTTGAGCAGTTTCAGGATGCTTTCGGCCGGGTCGGTCACCCACCCCGGCACCAGATCTTCCATAATATGCTCCGCTTTTTTCCGTACCCTGGCATCCAGGTCATAGATAAAATAACGGGCAATCTCAACCCGGAAGTCACGTGTTGCCGAAGAGGCGGCGATAATCTCGAAGGCCCAGGCTTTGTCTTTTGCGGATAGCTGGGCAATTTCTTTTTTTGCCTTGGATGCATCATTGATTTTTATATGAAAATTGACTATGTCTTTGATGGTTACTTCATCTTCTATATCCATTACAGCCGCCTTTCGGAAGTTTTGTGAGAGTATAGCCGCATCGATCGTCATTCGCAACAGAACCGCACAAATAACAACGATAATGATTTAAAAGGGGAAGTTCATGCTGACAAAGACGCTTGCAGTCGTATTTACTGTTGCCGCCACCGCCACCATTGCCGATGCCGGCGGCAGCATCACTTTCTACAGGGACGGCGCTATGGTGGAGCGGGAAGCGGCCGCATCAAAAGGGATCGCGGAGGTGCCGCTTGAATCGGGATTACTGGAAAACAGCTTGAAGGTAATTCCGGCAAACGGCACAACCATCATGGGAGTGGAAATCAGTGCCGCTCGCCAGGATGGCAAAAACGCGAAGGAACTGGAAGCCTTGACTGAGCAGCGTCAGCGCCTGGAAGACCGCCTGCAGGCCCTGGCAACCCGTGAAAAGATCTTCACTGCCGCCGCCAAATCCCAGAGCGGCAAGGCTCCCCGCAAAACCAAGACAAATCCGGACCCGATGCAGACCATCCGCCAGGGGACCGACTACGCCATCGCCCAGCTCGAAGCGGTCTATACGGCCCGCCGCAAGACTGAACATGAGATCAAAAAGATCGACGGGCGCATTGCTGCTGCCAAAAGAAACGGCAGAAGCGGAAACAGCACGGCGCGCATCTCTGTATCTCCGCCGCGCGGCAAGTTTACGGTGAAATACGCCACCTCGGAGATCGGCTGGCAGCCGCACTACGATCTCCATCTGGCCGGATCGGGTGTGGCGCAGCTTCAACTTTCGGCCAGGATCAAAGCAAACTACAACGGTTATCTGCAAAAAGTTTCAGCCGGTTCGCTTGCCGAAGCACATACGGCAGCAACCTTTCCGGCGCTGCCAGGCAGCACAGCAAGACTGGCTTCTTTCCAGCTTCCAATCACGGAAGAAAATCTCGGCAACGATGTCTACAACCAGTTTTCCGGGCGTATCAGCAACAACAGCTCCCAATACCTCCCAGCGGGGGATGCCGGATTGTACAAGGGAGGCGCTTACCTGGGGCGTTTCAGATTTGAGGGACTTTCTTCAGGGAGAAGCAGGGTGGTTTCCAGCGGGATGTAGTCATTTCGGTCTGTTATGCCATCACAGATGGGTAATGATTTATCGGAAAAGGCTACTTCGGACGCCCGAATCATCTCCGTCCCCAACTCCACATGGCACATCCTGTTGCGACCTTCATGCTTTGCCTTGTACAACATTACATCTGCCGCTTGAAGCAGGGTTTCCATTGACATGCCCTGTACCGGAAAGATGGTGGCACAACCGGCGCTGATGGTTAAATAATCAGCCACATCGGAATACATGTGCGGTAGCGACAGAGCCGCAACATCGGAGACCAGACGTTCGGCAATGACCCGCGCTCCGGCCGATTCGGTTATCGACAGGATGGCGGCGAACTCCTCCCCTCCGTAGCGGGCGATTAGATCCCCCGGTCGATGGACGCACGCGGCCAGACAGCCTGCGACCTGAATCAGACTGTTGTCACCCGCCCCATGTCCATAGTTGTCATTAAATTGTTTAAAACAATCAATATCCAGCATCACCAGCGAAAGTGGCCTGCCACTTCGGATGGCGCGCCTCCATTCTGCGTCCAGTTGTTCATCGAACCTGCGCCGGTTCGGTATTCCGGTCAGGCCATCCAGCGAAACCATGGATTCAAGAAGATCGGTTTTGCGTTTCATTTCCAGGTGATTGCGGACTCTCGCCAGAATAATCGGGAGACTGTAGGGCTTTGAGATATAGTCAACCGCACCCAGATTCAACCCGATCTCCTCTTCGCTTGATTCGCTGCGCGCCGTAACGAAAACGACCGGTATATTTTTGGTTTTTTCACTGTCCTTAAGTCGGCGGCAGACTTCGTAGCCGTCAATTCCGGGCATCATTACATCCAGCAGCACCAGATCGAGCTTGTCGGCCCGCTGGGAAAGCTCCAGCGCAATGGAGCCGCTGGTTGCAACCATGACCTCATAATTGGCCTGTAGCGCCTCCGCCAGAATATGAATATTGGCCGGCTGATCATCAACTATAAGTATGGTTTGTTTTGGTCTGGACATTTTTTAGTTTCCTGATTCCGGAGTCTCATTAACAAAAGGGCAATTCAGATAATAACCTGCTTTTACAGAATTTCAATCATGGATGTTCTTCAATGGTTACGCCGATTGATTCAGCCAGTTGCAATAGTGTTTCCTGGGCTCCCTTGAAATCGAAACCGGCAATTTGTTTCTCCAGCTTTTTGGCCCCCTGCAATTCAGGCAGGTAAGGTTTCAACTGATTGAATTTGTCCGCTGCGGAGACTTTGTTGATTTTGAGCAGGGTATGCAACTCAAGGATATCCCGTTCCAACATATCCTGATCGATAGATTCAACCGCATTGACATGCATGGCAGGCCTCTGCAACGAATCAACATTTTCCATGATTGAAGCGGCCTCAAACACCTCTGCCATTTTTCGGTCCATCGTTTCCAGCAGCCTGGCAACGACCTGGGCTTTCCTTTCCTTCACCGCAACTTCAAACTCGCGGACGGCTGCGGCAAGGGACTCTGCCCCGATATTACCTGCCACCCCCTTGAGGGCATGCGCTATAAAGAGAGCCTTATCGCAATCCTTATTTCTCACAGCTTGCCGGATGTCAGGCACCGTTGCCAGATTCTGGGTTCTGAAATCAATCAGGATGGTCCTCAGCAACTCCTTGTTCCCGCTAAGTCGCGGCATAACCTTATCCAGGTCGACGCCGGGAAGTTTTTCACCCGATGCGGAGTCCGGGATTTTATTGGAACTTTCGATCACTGCGTTCTCAATGCCATTGAAACGAACCCACTGTGCCAGGGTCGTGTACAATTTATCCGGGTTGATCGGCTTTGAAATGTGTCCGTTCATACCGGAGGAGAGACAGCGCTCCCGGTCCTTGGCCATAGCGTGGGCCGTAATTGCAATAATCGGAAGCTCCTCGGCAGACTTCATCTGCCGGATCAGACGGGTCGCCTCATAGCCATCCATCACCGGCATCTGCAAATCCATCAACACCGCATCAAAGGGTTGTGACGCAGCCACCAGGCCGACAGCTTCCTGCCCGTCACAGGCCAGTTCTGTTGTAACGCCGACCTGTTTGAGCAGTTCAAGCAGGATCTGCTGATTGATGCTGTTATCCTCCACCAGCAAAACTCTGGCCCCGCTCAGGTTTTGAATACTTGCATGGGCAGTACTCCCTGCATCTATCTGCAACTTTACTTCAGCCCCATCTTTCTGAAGAATGGTTGTCATCATGCGCTGCAACGAGGCGGGTGTAACCGGTTTGCTAAGGAAAGCCTGGATGTAATGACAATCTGGGTTATTTTGAATCGCTTCCTTTGAGTATGCCGTTACCATCATGATCACGGCACCATTGTCGACGTGCGGCAAATTACTGTCGCGGATGCGCTGAGCCGTTTCCATGCCATCCATGCCGGGCATCCGGTAATCCAGCAGGATAAAACGATACGGGCTGTCATCCTGGTCCTGCCGCAAGACCTCCAGCGCCGCTTCACCTGATTCCGCCGTGGTAACCTGCAGCCCGCACGACTCCAGCATGAAACCCAGGATATCACGCGATATCCGGTTGTCATCAACCACCAGCGCCCTCATGCCTCTCAAGACTTCGGCCAATTCCGATGCATGATCCACGCTATCATCAGACACACCCAGAGTGACTGTGAATGAGAAGCAGCTTCCAACTCCTTCCTGCGACTCAACCTGAAGTGAGCCACCCATCAACCCGACCAGGCTCGTCACGATACTCAGTCCCAGGCCTGTGCCGCCATATTTACGGGTGGTGGAGCTGTCCCCCTGAACAAAGGGGGTAAAAATGCGCTTAGTCTGTTCATCGTTCATGCCGATGCCGGTGTCGGAAACCTTGAAGAGGAGCTTTATCCGGCCTTGTTCAACAGTCGTGACCGGCTCAACCGACACGACGATGTCGCCATGTTCGGTAAACTTTACGGCATTGCTGGTCAGGTTGCCGAGGACTTGCGCCAACCTCAGCGGATCACCAGCCAGCACATGCGGAACATCAGGGGAGATGGAAAACATGACCTCATTCGCCCTTGCATCGGCAGCATGGGATATCTGGTCGCCAACCCGTTCAAAGACATCCGACAAGCTGAAATCTATTGATTCAAAATCCAGCTTGCCCGCTTCAATTTTGGAAAAATCAAGCACGTCATTGATGATGCCCAGCAGCGATTCGGCCGCCTGGCTTATCTTGGTAACATAGTCCCTCTGCCTGGAATCAAGCTTGGTCTTCAGGGCCAGGTAGGTAATACCTGAAATGGCGTTCATCGGGGTGCGGATCTCGTGACTCATGTTGGCGAGGAACTCACTCTTGGCTCGATTGGCCTGGTCCGCTATTTCCTTGGCTTCCAGCAATTCGGTCTCAGCCCGTTTTCGTTCGGTAAAATCCCTGACAATCGCCAGCACGTGTTTATTACCCTTCAGCAGAATCGGGCAGAGCGAAACCAGGGCGGGAAATGTGGTTCCGTCAGACTTGCAATGAATCCACTCAAAAGTATTCGATCCTTCTTCAAGTGCCCGATGAATATGTTCCATGGCAAGCTTTGAAGATAATTCGCCGCCTGGCTGATACTCAGGCGACAAATCGTGCGGCGTTGTTCCGATAAAATTCTCGCGTGTGCCGATATCATGCAGCGAGACAGCCGCCTTATTGCAATCAATGTATCTGCCGGTGTCAGGGTCGATTATCGACAGGGAGTCAGTAGAGTATTCAAAGACAGTCCGGTACATTTCCTCGTTCTCACGCAGCAGTTCTTCCACAGACCTTAGTTCCGATATATCCCTGCTGGTCCCGCGATACCCGACCAGAGAGCCGTCTTCCGCCATCACCGGCAGACCGTTGGTGCTGACCCAGACGATCCTGCCATCCTTGGTCTGTACTCGATTGATCATATCTTTAAATTCAACTTTACCTTTGAAAATACCGATTGAGGCATCCATAAAAGCTGCGCGGCCGTCTTCCGGATGGATATCGCTGAAGCGCATTTTCCCGACCAGTTCATCAGGCAGGTAACCGAACACCGCCTTTGTAACAGGACTTACGTACGTAAACAAACCGGTTGAATCAACTTCCCACGTAATGGTGCGCCCCTGTTCGGCAAGCTGATCAAAACGCTTTGCCCCCTCTTTAAGTTTATCTTCAAGAAGATGCTTTTTCCGCCGGCCGGCCAGTAACAGGCCAAGCAGTGAGGTGCATATCGGATAAATGACCATGACAGGCAGGGTCAAATTGCCAAAGGCTTTTCGGATGACCGCCTGTGGCAGCAGAGGAATGCATGAAATCATGGCGGCATGGACAAGCACGCCAAAAAAGTACAATTCCGAAAAGGTTAACTCCTTTGAGCGGAGAAACCTGAAATGACGCCAGGCCAGGCCGATTAATCCGGCGCATAATATGGTGGCGACGCCCATATAAACCCCGCCTCCCCCCAGGTTAATCCGGTATGCAGCGGAGATAATCATGGCTATCAGCGTGGGAATAGTGCCGAAGAACAACCCGGTTAAACCGATCAGAATCGTCCTGGTATCAAAAATGATTCCAGTTTCCCATTTGACCGGTGTGGCCATCAGAACGATGGTCATAAAACCGATTAAAACTCCAGATGCTACCTTGAGGCGGGCAGAAAGCTTTTCCTGTCTGCCACGGTAAAGCAGATCGTAGATCAGACCAAGTGAGAGCAGCAGCGCAGCATTATTGACAAGTCCTATAAAAATACTTCCGTCCATAACTCTCCATGGTTTTCAGCGTATCCAAGTCAGGGCACTACAGAGTGTTAAATCCGTACTTATCCGGCCACCCTCTGGGAAATTGTTTGTCCGGAGACTGCTTTCAAAACAGAACCGTCCGGTTGCGGCCTTCGTGCTTGGCTTTGTAAAGGGCATCATCGGCCCGCTTAATAAGCGTTTCTGGTGTATCGTTCTCATTCAGGGAGGTAACTCCGATACTGACAGTAACCCTGACAGCAGTTTCTCCGTCGGACATTTCCTGCAGCTCGATCTGTTCGCGGATGCGTTCCGCCAGCGCCACCAGATCATGACGCTTGGTTTCAGGCACCAGAACTGCAAATTCTTCCCCGCCGTATCTGGCCGCTATGTCGTACTCACGCATTGCGCCTAAAATTGTGCCTCCGACACTCTTCAGCACCAGGTCTCCAAACGGATGCCCATGGGTATCGTTGACCCTCTTGAAATGGTCCAGATCCATTATCAGAAATCCAAGAGCGGTGCCGTAACGCCTGGCACGTTCATATTCTTCAGTGAAGCGCGACATCAGGAAGCGGCGGTTGCGCAGCCCGGTCAACTCGTCGGATTGGGATGCCTCGTGAAGGGCTCGCTGGGCCAAGTCCAGCTTGCCGATCAACTGGTTGAGCATCAGGTAGGAGGAACCGAGCAGCAGGACCAGAGTCAACAGTGACAGACCGATAATAACGCGGCGATTGAGGGATATCTCGCTGGCGATCTGGTCAAATGGGATGCTGACGCTGATGCCGCCGCGAACTTCACCTTCCTTGTAGCCGAAGGCTGAATGGCATTTTTGGCAGGAGTGTTCCATGATCAGGGGGGCCATGTAGCGGAAGTATTGGCCGTTCGTCCCTTTTTCTATTGCCCAGAATTCCTTGGAGCCCTGATCAAACTTCGAGAGAGCGGTTTTTTCAAAACTGTCGGGAGCATTTTCCTTATTGAGCAGCTGTCGGCTGGTAATCCGGAACTGAATACCGTTATATTCCCGTAAAATCTTTGAGATTTCACTGGTCATGATGGCATGGTTGCGCAGGGTAAAAACCCGGCCGTCAACCGTCTTAATGTCCGGATCGACCCCAACCTCGCGCAGGTAAGGGCTGGATTCCATGCCCGGCTTTTTTTCCACGTAGATCCCGTCGTAGTCCACGTTCCAGCGCCGCATCTTGACAATCAGATCAAAACTGGATACCGCCTGCTGACGAACTGATTCCACCAGCAGACGATTGTTGCGCATGTAGATACCCAGATAGATGGCCACAACCACCAGTGATATCACCAGGCTCAGGTTCAGGTAGAACATGGTGATCGGCTTGAATTTACGCAGTACGTTAATGCCCATTAGTCACCCGTAATATCGGTCAACAGCTGTCATCAGATCAAGTGAATACTGCCCTGTTATCCATGCTTGTGACAAGTAAAAACCAGGCATTAAATTAAGCTAAACAACCATCTGGGACTGGCCTGACCGCTGTGACCGGACGATCCGGAGGCATCTGACAGGAGAAGAGCTCAAACTCTCACCGGCGGATGCAACAGCTCGTTGATTTTTTCTATCAAAGCATCAACAGTAAATGGTTTCTGCAAAAAGTGAACTCCCTCTTCCAATGAGCCATTGGTAACGATGACATTATTGGTGTAACCGGACATGTACAGGATCTTGTCAATGTCCGGACGTTCTACGTTCAAACGTTCAAAGAGCTGCTGACCATTCATGCCAGGCATGACCACATCGGTTATCAGCAGATCTATTTTTTCCGGTATCAGCCGGGCGAGCTCCAGCGCCCTTTCCGGATGTCCCTCAGTATACACACGGTAGCCAAGATCCTTAAGAAGATCTGAGGTCATTATCCGCACCATCTCATTGTCCTCAACCAGCAGAATAACTTCATTTCCGACATGTTCAGCCGTATTCCCGGCCGGAAGTTGTCCATCTGATGTCAGCTTGTTGGAGCTTAAAGGCAGGTAAATTTTAAAAACAGTACCCTTCCCGACACAACTTTGCACCGCTATATAACCATTATGCTGCTTCACTATCCCGTAAACATTCGCCAGTCCAAGTCCGGTGCCGTGACCAACCTGCTTGGTGGTGAAGAACGGTTCAAAAACGTGCCTCATGATCTCGTCTTCCATACCGCTGCCGGTGTCACGAAATGACAGCAACACAAAATCACCGGTTTTCATGCCCGGGTGGAGCCGGGCATATTCGTCATCAATCAGGACCTGTCCGGTTTCTATCGTGATACTGCCGGTATCCGCAATTGCATCCTGGGCATTGATGGCAAGATTAAGGAGAACCTGCTCAATCTTGGAGCGGTCAGCAAAGACAATTTTATCTTGCGATGAGAGTTGCAGATCAATCTCGATGCTTTCGCGCAGTGTCCGCCTCATGATCGAACTGAAGGAGGTTATGATCTCATTCAGATTAACCGTCTGCATCTGCATGACCTGCTTGCGACCAAAGCTGAGCAGTTGATGAGTCAATTCGCGGGCCTTGCCGGAAGCCTTAATTATGCCGTCGATCTTGGCATGAAGAGCTTCGTCTCCCGGCAAGGCGCGCTTGATCAGGTCGGAGTAAATAATGATCGGAGTCAGCAGGTTATTGAAATCGTGCGCAACCCCTCCGGCCAGATGTCCAATTGCTTCCATCTTCTGCGACTGGCTCAGTTGCTGTTCCAGCTGATCCCGTTCCGCTTCAATCCGGCTCCGTTCAATTGCGATTCCCGCATATGAAGCCGCCAGCTCGATCATCTTGATTTCATCGTCACCCGGAATGGCCGGTTCCCTGTGGTAAATGGCGAAAGTACCCAGCAACTGGCCGGATGAGGAAAAAATGGGTTCCGACCAGCAGGAGCGCAATCCGGCGTCTCTTGCCGGAGTAAAGCCTTTCCAGAACGGGTGAACGCTGATGTCTTCCACCACAACCCGTTCCCTGCGGAAAGCAGCTGTGCCGCAAGAGCCGATACCTTCGGCGATGAGAATGTGTCCTGCCGCCGCATTGTAAGCTTCGGGAAGGCTGGGAGCCGCAGCAAATTCCAGGTGAGTTCCCGTCTCATTAACCAGCAGTATGGAACAAAGCGCGCCCGGTCGTTCCTGTTCAATCGAACTTGCCATGAAGTTCAGGAGTTGCGGCAGCGCCTCGCTCCTGGCGATTTTCTCCAGTATTTTTGAGCGAAGCTGCTCGCGCAATTCGGCTTTTTTCAAGGCGGTGATGTCTTTGACGACATGCACGGCCCGAATGACCTTTCCATTTTCGTCAAAAACCGGATCGATTGAAACTTCAAACCATTTCATTCCCACAGGCACCTGCATCGAAGCCCGTTTCCCACTGTTTCTCATATTCTCAAACGGGCATGACTCATGATGCAAAATACTTTTATGTGCAATATCGCAGCAACCAACTCCGACAGCATCCTGTGGCTGCATCCCGAACATAGTCTGGGTGGCCTTGTTGGCGCGCAGCACATGCTTGTCCATATCCAGCAGCCAGACCGCATCTTCGACAGCATCAAAAGTATCACGCCACTCCGACGCGACCGCCTTCAACTTGTCTTCCAGAACCTGACGTTCACTTACATCATGCAAAACGCTCAACACCAGTTTGCGATGACCAATCTCAACCGGCCTGGCCAACCCTTCAACCGGTATCCGTTTTCCGGTTACATGCAGATAAACCGCTTCAAAAACTGCTTCGCCCGTCTCCAAGACTTGCCGAATGCGTCCTTCAACCAGTTCGCTGAATTCAGCCGGCATTAACTCCTGAATTCTGCAAGTTTCCAGTTCCTGACGGCTGCATCCGGTCAAATCGCAAAGGGCATTGCTGAACTGGACAAGCCGCCCCTTTTCATCGACCAGCAAAATCGGGTCTCTAACGGCATCGATCATTTCAGCCTTGATCTGCAGTTCCTGCTGCTGTCGGCTCATGTCCTGGCTTGTGTTACTGATATTTTTCAGCTGCCGTAAGAAATGAACCGACAGGACAACCGTCAGCAGCGCCAGAAGACCGGCGATAATGCCATGTTTGGCAACAGCCGTCTTCCAAGCTTTCAGATCCATGTCCTGATCAATATTGGCAACGGCAATAACCGGAAATCGCCCCAACGTCACATAGGATACGATCCGGTTTCCTGACTCGCCCAATAATGCCGAACCTGCAGCCATATGATAGGTGCCGTGGGCGGCATGCGGCAACTGATCCCTGATCAGAATTGATTTGCGAAAATCCTTCTCAAAGATTGATTCGTCAAAGGGGGCCGCCAGCAGCAGTTGGCCATCGTTTCGCACCAGCAGGACTCTGGATTTTTTTCCAAGGTCCATGCTGAAATAAAATTTAACGAAATAATCGATGCTGAAAGACGCGGCAACAACGCCATCAAACTCTCCGGCTTCGTTCAGGACAGGTCGCGAGATGGTGAATTGCCATTTTCCGGTTGCAGGACTTTTAAAAGAATCGGAAATGTAGGGAGAATCGTCACGGGGCAGAGTTTTGTGATGCTTAAAAAAGTCATACACTGAGTAATCGGTTTTATTACCCAAAGAGCCAGCACCCGCAGAGGCAAGGAGTGTTCCGGCTCTGTTTGTCATAAACAGATTGTTGAATTGCGGCGAGTTGCGGGTATGGAGCGCAAGCTCCCCATAAAGATATCCGGCGGAATTGGCCCCGAATGTCCGATGCTCATATAAATCATTTAAAATATCAAGCAGTGAATTATCAGCTTCGGTGAAGACGCTCTCAACATGCTCCTTTAAAATACGGGCAGCGCTGACCGAGCGGTTTTCCGCAGCAGAAACCACCAGACGGTACTCATGCTCACTGTCCAGCCAGAACAGAACTGCCATAACGATCAGAGCAAAGCCGATGGCAATGATGAAACGCTGCCTTATGCGGTTATGATGATCTGTAAACATGCACGTCCTCCACGGAAATGGCCAAGAGCTGATAATTTTGTTTGTCAATTGCGAGCCATGCAAAACAGTGCGAAAGCATCCGCAACCAGAGGTGTGCTGAAGTAATAACCCTGGATAATCGAGCAGCCTCTTTTCACCAGATACGACAGCTGTTCTTCGGTTTCAACCCCTTCAGCCACCAACTCCATCTCCAGTCCGTGGGCCATGGCAATGATGGTGTTAACAACGGCAGCATCGTTTCTGGTGGTCAGCATCCGCCTGACAAAGGACTGGTCGATCTTCAATTCCTGAATCGGCAGTCGCCCCAGATATTCCAGCGAAGAGTAGCCGGTTCCAAAATCATCCAGTGAAAGCGTAACACCAATATCGGTCAGGGCGGCCAGTTTTTCCATGGTGCGCTGACTGTCGATCATGATCATGCTCTCGGTCAACTCCAGGCAGAGAAGCCGGGGGTCATAGCCGGTGGCATCCAGCACGCGCCTGACAGTTTCATCCAGGTCGCTGCGCATGAACTGCAACGCCGAAATATTGACCGACATGCGCATCGGAGGCAAGCCCGCTTTCCGCCATTCAACCGCCTGCTGACAGGCTTGCCACAGCACCCACTCCCCTACCTCAACGATCAGGCCGGTCTCTTCCAGTAACGGGATAAACTGAGCCGGGGATATGGTTGCTTCACCGCCGGGTGTCCAGCGCAGCAGCGCCTCCATCCCCAGGACTCTGCCGTCTTGCAGATTGATCTGGGGCTGGTAATTAAGGCTGAATTCTTCCCGCTCCAGCGCCTTGCGCAGTTTTGTCTCCATCGCAAAGCGCTGTTCCAGCTGAAAGTTCAGTTCGCGGGTATAGAAGCATACGGCGTTTTTGCAATCCTTCTTGGCCTGGTACATGGCCGCTTCGGCGTTTTTCAGCAGGCTCTCCATGCATTTGCCATCTTCCGGGTAAAGCACCACGCCGATACTGGCGGTAGAAATGATTTCGGTGCCCTTGATTACAAAGGCTTCGTTCATGGCTTTATGAATCTTATCGGCAAATAAAACGGAATCATCAGCTGCGGTCATCAGCGGTGGAATAATTATGAATTCGTCGCCTACAAAGCGGGAGATGAAACTGCTTACTCCACAGGTCTTTTCCAGACGATGCGCGATTTCCTTCAGCAACTGATCGCCGAATTCGTGTCCGAATGTATCATTGACAAACTTGAGATTGTCTATGTCCAGCACCATCAAAGTCAGAAACTGGTCGTCGCGATTGATCAGCTCAAGCTGCAGTGCCAGATGCTGCTGGAAATAATGGCGATTGGGGAGTCCGGTCAAGCCGTCAAAGTTGGCCTTATAATAGAGCTGTTCCTCGTAGCGTTTATGTTCGCTGATATTTTCCTTGATTCCGACAAAGTGCGTGATTGTGCCGGATTCGTCCTTGATCGGCGCGATACTGCACAGTTCCCAATACTGCCTGTCATCCTTGGTCCTGTTGCAGAACTCCCCCTGCCACTCTTTGCCGGATTTGATCGCGCCCCACATCTCCGTATAATAACTGTCCGGCTGCCGCCCGGATTTGAGGATGCGCGGAGTTTTACCCAGGACATCTTCCGGCGTAAAACCCGATACAGCCGTAAATTTGGGATTGACGTACTCAATGATTCCGTTGGCATCTGTAATAATGACACTGTTGGCGCTCTGCTCCACTGCTGTGCTCAGCTTGCGCAGTTCCACGGTGCGCGAGGCGACCAGCATTTCCAGGTTTTGCTGATAATTGCGGTTATCCCGGACCAACCGGGCGCGCTCCAGGCAGCGGTTGACAACCAGTTCCAGGGCGATCAAATCCTTAACCGGCTTGGAGAGATAGTCCCAGGCTCCCCGCCGCAGCGCCTGAATGACATCATCCAGCACGCCGGTTCCCGAGAGGACAACCACCGGCAGGTTGTCATCCATCCGGCAGACGGCGTCCACAACCGCAAGACCATCCACAATCGGCATGCGCAGATCAGTGATAACCAGATCGGGTCGTATGGCCTTGATTTTGTCGATTCCGTCGCGTCCGTCACAGGCCTGGACAACGGTCACACCGCAATCCTCGAAATAGGCCGCCACGCTGCCTCGGATAGCGTCCTCGTCGTCAATGACCAATAAGACCGGGCTATTATATTTCGACTCCATCAGACCCCGCTCCCAGCCATGACAATGGCGTTGATTTTTTTGGTGATAAGAGAAAGCTCATAGATCGGCTTTTGCAGAACGTCATCCGGTTTCATCCCGATCGACCGCAGTTCATCAGAAAGCGGATAATCAAGGCCGGTATGGAGCAGATATCCTGTCGCAGGACAAATCAAATGGGCCTGTCGGATAAAACACTCACCGTTCATACCGGTTAAACGCATATCGGAAATGCAGACCGTCGGATTTATTCCGGCAATTATCTCCAGAGCCTCTTCACCACTGACGGCACTGTGAACGGAAAAACCTTCGTCCTCCAGGTAAGCGCAGATACAGCTGCGGATAATGTCATCGTCGTCAACCAGCAGTATGGAAATTTCCGGCTTGCTCATCAGCTTAACTCCTGTAGCGGCAGTTTAATCGCAAAACAGGTAGCCTCACCCGGCTTTGACCAGACTTCAAGAGTTCCATTATGACCTTTGGTTACGATGGCATAGGCAACCGACAACCCCAAACCTGTACCGACGCCGACTTCCTTGGTTGAGAAAAACGGCTCAAAGACCCGCAGACGAACGACATCGTCAATCCCCGGCCCATTATCTTCAATTTCAATCACGGCCATCGAATGATCAATGTGTGTCCGCAAAGTTATCCGGGGCGTGCGCTCATCCTCCAACTCGGCCAAAGCCTGTGCGGAGTTTTTTAGAATATTCAGAACAACCTGTTCCATTTCGGGAATGATCATGTTAACCAGCGGCAGATCGGCGGCGTACTCCCGCACTAATTCAATATTGCGAAAATCGTAAACTTTTTTCATATCATAATCACTGGCAGCCAGTTCCAGCGTCCAGTCCAGCATTTTGGAGAGGGTTACAGCTTCGATGCGTGGTTCACCCCGACGACTGAAGTGAAGCATATTGGTGATGATATTTGATGCACGGACACCAGCCGTGCGAATGTGACCGATGAATTCAAATATACCGCGCTTCACCAGATATGCACGCACCAGATCCAGTCTTACGCCAATTTCTTCGGCCGCCTTGAGATTGGCTTCAATGTCCGGTGACACACGCCGTTCGATATTCTGGGCATTCTGCATGATCGCTCCCAGAGGATTGTTGATTTCATGGGCCATTCCCGCTGCCAGGCCGGCAACCATACTCATTTTCTCGGTGTGGGCCATGATCTCTTCGATTCTGACATGCTCGCTGATATCGTCGATCCTGATTACCGCCATGCCGACACCGTCAGAATCAAGCGGGTAGATTTCCAAAGAATGATATGATAACTGGCCTCCATTTCGACAGGGAAGCTTGTCAAAGGCGACCGGCGTCCGGTTGTCTATAATTTCATTCATTCCTTTAAACTTACCGCCAAACTGCGGAATCAGAGTCGCGATCTCCAATCCCAGGGCTTTGTCGGCCTGAATACCGCTAAACAGCTCGAAACTCCTGTTGACCAGATTAACCCGTCCCTGGCGGTCAACCCTGACAATAATCGAGGGGAGCGTATCCAGAATGTCGGATACGGCTATTCTGTGCAGTTCAAGCTGGTTAGCTGCGTTGCTAGCGGGCATTGTGCTTCTCCATGACAGCTCTGTAAAAATCCATAAAACAAATATCCCGCTGCGAACAGCGGGGTATCTGTCAATCTTTAGTTGATTGTTGTTACAACTTGAAGTGACCGACCAGCCGTTTCAACTCTTCTGCCTGCCGGGAAACGTCATTTGCGGCAACTGCAGTTTCATGCAAAGCATGATCGTTTTGTTGGGCCAAATCATTCAGATTCATGACGTTGCCGCTGATTTCGCGGGTGGTGGCTGTCTGTTCTTCGGCGGCGGTGGCGATCTGGCTGATCTGCTCGGTCACATCGTTAATAATGTCCAGAATTTCCTGCAGCGAACGACCTGATTCTGCGGCGTGACTGGTGCCCTGCTCGACCTGGGTCACACTTTGCTCCATGGATAAAACAGCCTCTTTGGTCTCTTTCTGAATCGCTTTGATCATCTCTCCGATTTCTTTGGTGGCGCGGGTGGTGCGCTCGGCCAAAGCGCGAACTTCGTCGGCGACTACGGCAAAACCGCGTCCCTGCTCGCCAGCCCGGGCCGCTTCAATAGCCGCATTCAGGGCCAGCAGATTGGTCTGATCCGCGATATCCTCAATGGTGCCGATGATGGCGCCGATTTGTTCCGAACGGACTCCAAGCGCATCCACGGTGCTGGCTGCTTTCTGGACGCGTTCCGCGATGGTGTTCATGACGGCAATCGATTGACCAACGACCACTGACCCCTCGGTAGCCTTCTGGGTAGCTCCACCGGCGTTGTTTGCAGCATGATGACAGTTGCTGGCAATGTCGCCGGAGGTGGCAGACATCTCCTCACCGGCGGTTGCAAGGGATGTGGATTGCGAAGAAAGCTGGGCAATGCTATCGGTCATTTGATGTGAGGTCTGCTGCAACTGCAGCGCCGACGACGCGAGCTGAAGCGAGCTGCCGGAAACCTGGCTGATGATGTTGTGCAGATTCCCCACAAATGTGTTGAACCATTCGCTCAGCTCACCAACTTCATTCCTGCCGAGAATCGGCAGACGCCTGGTCAGATCGCCTTCACCCTGGGCAATATCCTTGATGGTATTGACTACTGCCTTGATCGGACCGGTGACTGTGCGTGAGACCAGCCAGGCCAGAAGGATGCTGAGCGCCAGAATCACCAGCAGGGCAATACCGATGCCGATCTGAATTTCATGGACGTGTGCGGTTACATCATCAATGTAAATGCCGGTGCCGACCACCCAACCCCATGGCTGGTAAAGTTCGACATAGGAGAGTTTTGGAACCGGTGCCCCCCCCCCCGGTTTGGCCCACATATACTGGACAAAGCCCTTGCCGCTCTCCTTGCAGACCTTGACCATTTCATTGAAGTGCAACTTGCCGTTGGCGTCCTTGTTTTCACTCAAATCCTTGCCGTTCAATTCCGGTTTGATCGGATGCATAATCATCTTTGGAGTCATGTCGTTGATCCAGAGATAATCCTTTTCATTGTAACGAATCGCCCCGATCTTCTCGGCGGCCTGCTTCTGGGCATCCTCTTTGGTAAGAGTGCCGGCCTCAACCTGTTTCTGATAGGAACCCAACAGAGTGGTGGCTTCCTGCACCAGATAACTGACGGTGGCCTGTTTCTCTTCCATGATCAATCCACGCATAAACGGCACCAGCACGAACATGCTTGCCACGACCAATACCAGCCAGGTCAGCAGTGAAAGGCTCATGATTTTTGCAAAAATTCCCCAGTCTTTGTAACGCTTCAGCTTCATATCCCCCCCTTTGATATTGGCATCATCGTTGACGCATAGTAAAACATACGCACATAAAAGCAGGGAGCATGCCAAGTTATTTTATTCATAAAACGTTGTAGTTTCAGGACATTAGGGGCATTTATTCAAAATGTCCGTTGCGACTGAAGTTGACAGATGAGATGACAAAAAGGAATTTACACTGTGATATCGAGGGGTTGGCAAGGCGCAAGCACTGGAGCAGAAGCAACTTCTGTCGCTGCCCTGAGCGCCACCGGCCGCAGTAATTGATTAACTGCAGCCTATGGCGCAAACAGAAGCGATCAGCCAAGAACTTTCTTTATAACTGCAATCAGCTGTTCCGGCTTGAAAGGCTTTATGATCCATCCGGTGGCACCGGCGGCCTTCCCCTCCGCCTTGCGGGAATCCTGAGATTCGGTGGTCAGCATGACAATCGGGATCATCCGGTTGAGCCCCCCGCCCCTGACCCCTTTAATGAGGCCGATACCATCCAGATTCGGCATATTGAGGTCAGTCAGCAGCATATCGACTTTTTGCGAGGCGAGCTTGGCAAGTGCGTCTTTTCCGTCTACGGCCTCAAGCACTTCATAGCCATTCTGCTTGAGTGTAAAAGCCACCATCTGGCGTACACTGGCCGAATCATCGGCGGTCATTATTAATTTTGACATTTTGTTTATTTCCTCCTGCTTCAGTTGTTATTTTATTGCTGTTTATAAGTCGCTACGGCAATCCGGCCTGCCATCAGAATAGATCTACGTTATCGCCAAATTCCGACCCACTACTCTCCGCGGATTCCAGTGTCTCTTCAACGAACCCTTCCGCCGCACCGGAATGCCTGCGGGCAAGTGCTTCGTGTATGCGACGCTCACTCTGCATTGTATAACTGGCCGTCATATGGAGCAGATTCCGGTGAAACTCGTCGGTCGCCGGAACAAGTTCCCGCGCCTGGTTCACGACCTCCTCCAACCCGGACGCAGCTGAACGTGCCAGATTGCCGACTGATTCGTGTACGGTAATGCCGGACGTAAGTTGCGCAATATCTGCGTTTAGTCCATCCACTCCGCTCACCAGATCTCCAAGTAGGCGGCTGACGGTTTCATTCATATGCTCTATTGACGTGACGATCCCATCGACCTCAGCCTCCATCCCGACTAACCGTTCACCCAATGCAGTCAGTTCAGATTCAGCTTTTTTGACCAAGGCGTCTGTCAACTCGCTGATACCGGACAAGGTTTGCAGCAGGGCATCAGCCTGTGGCACTGCGTCCTGGGAAAGTGACTTGATGCCTTCGGCCAACACTCCAAGTGCGACACCCTCAGGTCCGGTATGTGCTGCCCGAATCTGAGCGTTCAGCGCGATAAGATTAATTTCGGCACTGATGTTTTCGATGCTGCTTACGAAACCGGAGATTTCATTAATAGCACCGGCAACTTTCCCCAACGTTGCGAAAAACTGGCGATCCGTGTCGGCGCATTTGCGCAAAACAATGCCGAGTCCTGACAACACTGTTCGGAATTCAGTAAAAAATGAGTTTCCGGAAGCGCCTTTGTTGCCGGTGGCATTCATCACCTCTCCCGAGAGCAACGACTGCTGATTTCCAATAGCACGCAGATTGTCGATGATCGTGTTTACCGAAACGTTCAGTTCTTCGATGGCATTTCGCAACTGGGCCACCTGCAATTCACAGACATCCCCGGCCTGCCCCGCCACAGCGGCAAACCTCACATCTTCACTCTCCGTGGCAGTACTGTTGTCCATATCAATAACCAACAGCTCCAAAGCTTCTGTGACATGCTCCATCTGCTGCCGCATCATGTCGTGAATCTGCAGGGAAGAGACCACTTCGCCAATTGCCGAGGAAACCTGGCTGGAAACTTGTCCGGCCAGTTCACCGCAATCCGAGCAACTGGCATTGAGTTGAACCAGCGCATCAAAACTTGTCGTGGCTGAATTAAGCATGCTGCGGGCTTCTTCGTTCTGAAGCAGCTTACTTTCTTTCCCCGCTTTGAGATGCTTGACAAGCAGACCAACCAGAAGCTCGCGCTGTCCCCTGATACAGTCGGTTTTCTCGCGTACCAGACAGGACAGCTTCTCCACATCCAAAGCAAGAGTCGTAAATCCGTTCCCCAACTCCCCCAGGCGCGCACTCTCGATTTTGGTGGAAATACCCAACATCCGCAGGGTTTTGTCCATTTTATGGAATGCAGCCAGCGGCCGGGAAACTGTTTCAAGAAGATCCATGACCTGCTCCAGAGAGCTGCAAATCTCCGTATTCTGTAGCCGTGAGACCTCCAGATATTCTCCCATCTCACCGGTAATCCGTTTCAGCTCATCGATTAGGACGTGGTAGTCGTCGTCACTGAGCAACACCACCAGTTGGCTGGCCAGCCCGGAATTCTCCTGCGAACGTGCATAAAACTCCTGCATTCTGGCGCCTATTCGCAAAAATTCGTCTTCGGTTGAACCGGCGGCCCGTTTTATTGTGTCTATTGCGGGCAGAATCCTGTTCCGCCATTGTGCCAAAATAGTCATATTGTCCCCTGTGTCAGTTCAAAAGCTCGACCAGTTTTTTACCGATTTTGACCGGTGGAAAAATATAATCGACCGCTCCTGTTGCCACGGCAGCCTTCGGCATGCCATAGATTGCAGACGATTCCTGATCCTGGGCAATGGTTATTCCCCCCAGTGTCTTGACATACCGGATACCTTCGGATCCATCCCTGCCCATACCGGTCAGGATAACCCCGACGATCAGTTTCCTTTGCAGCGGCTTCAAAAGGGAGTTCATTGTCACATCTACGGATGGTTGAACAAAATTTACACGCGGCCCCTCCTCCAGAATGATGCGACTGTTACCTTCAAGCTTCAGGTGAAAACCGCCAGGTGCAAAATAGACCTGTCCGTTCCGCAGATATTCGCCATCCTTTGCCAGAGCCACCGGCATTGCAGACACCTCGTCCAACCCCTTGGCAATCTTGTGATCCATGCCGGGAGGAATATGCAGCACAATCACAATCGCAGCGTTCAGCGGCGGCAGTCCGGAGAAAAGCTTCCTGAGTGCGATGGGGCCGCCGGTCGAAACCCCGATGATGACAATATTGTTATTGACCATCGCCCGACCCCTCAGGTTTCAGCAGGCTGGAATAATATTTGAGAACTACCAGCAGTTCGTCCGGAACAAACGGTTTAGTCAGATAGTCTGTGACATATTCCTGAATGCCGTCCATTTGGTCGTCCGGCGCATCCAGCGCCGTCAGCATGACAATAAGATTCCCGTCGTATAAACCGCCTCCCACTATTTTACGGATCGTGTCCCAGCCATTCATCTCCGGCATCATGACATCCATCAGAATCAATCCACGGAAGCCGTCACGGAGATGTTCAAGACACTCTTCGCCGCCTGCCGCGGTCAGCAGATGAATACCCTCTGACTGTAAAAACATTTCCACCGAATCTCTGATTATCTCTTCATCATCGACCAACATAACCTTGATGCTCATTTATCGACTCCTCTGTACTAGATGCTGTCGCCGTTTATTTTCTCGTTAAGGGTAAATTTGATTGTTGTTCCCTGGTCGAGTCCGGGGCTTTCGGCCCAGATTCTTCCGTTGTGATTCCGGACAATCCGTTTACAAATCGAAAGACCAAGTCCGGAGGCATTCAGATCGTGTCGAGACTCGTCCACCTTGAAGAAATCATCAAATACGTGTTTCATATCATCGGCAGAAAGACCAATACCCTGATCCTGAACTGATACCAGAAGGGTTTCCCCTTTCCGCTCGGCTGATATGACAATGATGCCGTTCACCCGGGAGAAATGTACTGCGTTGGAAAGCAGATTAAAAAACAGTTCCTGAAGCTGCTCCGAAACGGCACGGATGACAATTGCCGGATCAATGTTGTTCCGGCAGTCGACCGGTTTTCTGGAAATCATGTTCGCACACTCTGAAACGGCCCGATCTGCAATGGAGGCAAGATTGACAACCTCAAGTTCGTAAGCACTAACGGCATTCGAAAGTCCAGCAATTACCCTGGTTTTTTCAGACAGGTTTTTTATGGAGGTGACGCTACTAATACAAAGGTCCACCTTTTTTACCAAATCAGACCCGGCCAGCTGTTTTTTAAGCAGCGGCAACATGACAAGCAACGGAGTTAGCGGAGTTTTCAGGTCGTGCCCCAGTCGGGACATTAATGTCTCCATCATGTGTGCATGTTCCAGCTGGGCACTCAGCCGGATTTTTTCTTCTTCGGCATGTTTGTATTTGGTGATATCCCGGATCGATTCAATCCCCCCCGACCGGTTGCCATGGCTGTCGAACAACGGTGTCGCGGCGCCCCAAAAATAGCGGGCTTCGCCATTTTGGAATGATGGGACATATGTCTCGGCAAACAGGTTTCCATCTTCCATAACGATATAGTCGTATTTACGTCTTATTGTCTCCGCGTCCTCATCGATCAGATCAATCAGGATTGGACGACGTTCTCCATAAAAGGGTATTGAATAAACATAATCTCCCTGACCGATAACATCCCCTTTTTTCAATCCGGTCATCTCTTCTATGGCCCGGTTCCAGGCAATCACCCGCTTATCCTTGTCCACGACAAATGTTGCATCCGGCAGAAATTCAACAATATCCGACAGCTGCTGGTAAGCGTTTCTAGTTTCCTGTTCGGCCGCCTTGCGCTCGGTGATATCCCTGAAAGACCAGAGACGGCCATAAGAATGCCCATCTTCGCCTGTTAATGGAACCGTGTAGCGATCCAGAATCTTGCCGTTGCTAAGGTACAGTTCATCACGACAGCTCAGATGACTGTTTTCGTACAGGTATTTTACCTTCTCCAAAAACTTTTCCGGGTCTGCCATACGACCGGTCACATAGGCCAGGACCGCCTCATCCTCCCCCGCTTCCAGCATGTGTGGCGGTATGTCCATTATTTCTCTGAAACGGCGGTTGAACGATAGAATTCTGGCGCTGGTATCGACCACCAGAAGACCGTCGATTGAGGCTTCCTGCTGGGCGGACAGCAGAATATTCTGAAAGGCCAACGCACTTTCTGCCTGTTTGCGTTCGGTTATGTCGAGAATAACACCCACCAACCCGCTGACAGAGCCCCCCCCTTCATTGAAAGTGGCCTTGTTGAAAATAACATCCCGTAAGGTGCCGTCGGCATATTTGACTGTTGTTTCATAGGTTTGCAAACCGGGATTTGTCAGCAGTTCCTGATCCTGTTGCCGGTAGATCTCCGCCAATTCAACCGGCCAAAGATCATGTGGCTCCTTTCCGACCAGCATCTCCCTGCTGAGCCCGAAATATGCTTCGAAAGCCTTGTTGCAGCCGAGATAACGACAGTTTGAGTCTTTGTAAAATACCGGGTTCGGGATGGTATCCATCAGCGTCTGAAGAAGATGTAATTGATCGTTGCGATCCTCTTCGGCAAGCTTGGCCCGAGAAACGGCGCTGGTGAGAACATCAGCTTCCTTGTTGATCAGCTCACCCAGCTTGGCAACCAACTCGTTGGCAGAATCAACCGGGGAACGGACGGCAAAATCTCCCTTGGAAATCCGGTTAAGAGTGTCATAATGCTCACAAAGCCCGATGGCCATTTCGTGGGCATAATTATTGGTGTCCTGGATATACTCGGCAATCTTTCTAATGAGCATCTTCAGGTCACCGAAGACATCTTTTTCCGAATCAACTTCGATACGCAGCGCGGTATCACCCTCACTGAGTCTGGTGAGCAAAGTCTTTATCTCCGCCAGACCGGCAGTCAAGCCGTCAGCGGACACATTCGAATCTGCCGTTTTTTGTTTCATAAGCACCTACCCGTGGCCTTCTATATGTTCAAGCAACCATGAATTAAACTCTGAAGCCGCGCTTACCCTGGGATGACAACCAGTAGAGCAATCGTCTGGACAAATCCTGCAGCGGTACGATCTCATCGACGCCACCTCTGGCAATGGCCTCTTTCGGCATTCCAAACACGACGCAGGTTTCCTCGTCCTGGGCCAGAGTATAAGAACCGGCCTGGTGCATCTCCAACATTCCGGCGGCGCCGTCATCACCCATGCCGGTCATGATGATGCCGATGGCGTTTTTCCCTGCACAATTGGCGGCCGACCTAAACAGCACGTCCACCGATGGCCGGTGCCGGCTGACGGCCGGTCCGTCAGACAGTTCAGTCACATAGTTGGCACCGCTCCTTTTCAAAAGCAAGTGACGATTACCGGGTGCCAGGTAAGCGTGACCCGGCAGAACACGTTCGCCATGTTCGGCTTCTTTGACCGCGATCCGGCAAAGTCCGTCAAGGCGCTTTGCAAAGGTTTTTGTAAAGGCCTCCGGCATATGCTGGGTAATCAGAATCCCGGGGCAATCCGCCGGCATATCAACCAGAAGCGTTTTGAGCGCCTCGGTGCCGCCGGTCGAAGCACCAAGAATAATGACTTTCTCGGTAGTGGAAAAAGTGCGGTGTTCAGCAGCCAGCACAACATCAGCGGAATTTTTCTGTTCAACCGAAATATTCGCGACACTTCTCGGCTTTGGAAGTCGCAAACGCGCCTTGGCCGCCCCCCTGATCTTTTCTGACAATTCCTCGGCATACTCCTGCAGTCCGTTGCGGATGTCGATCTTGGGTTTGGTTACAAAGTCGAACGCTCCCAATTCCAGGGCGTGCAGGGTAATGGCGGAGCTTTTTTCAGTGAGAGAAGAGACCATCACCACCGGCATCGGCCGCAGGCGCATTAACTTTTCGAGAAAAGCCAGGCCATCCATTTTCGGCATTTCCACATCCAGGGTCAGCACGTCGGGGTTTAGGGCTTTTATTTTTTCCCTTGCCACCAACGGATCCGGAGCGGTTCCAACCACTTCCATACCAGGCTGTTTGTTGATGATTTCGGTCAGAAGCGACCTGATAAGCGCGGAATCATCTATGATCAGTACTTTGATGGACATATCGTTATCCCGTTAACATCATATTTTATCGCTGGCCTTGTTTAACAAACTGTTGAAACAGCTCGGGTGCAAGTACCTGGTTTTGAATCCGCTTCACAAACACCTGACCGGTGGCGGGAGAAAAACATACTTTTCGCGGCAGATAATCCCCCACATCGACAGCCATAACCCTTATCTTCTGCTCTTTCAGGTAACGCAGAGCAAAATCCGCATTCTGTCTGCCAACATCACTCAAGCCGTCCATTACACTGCCGGCGCCGAAAACTTTTGCCTCCAGATGAGTACGTTCTCCGCCCAGCTGAATAACATGTTCAAGCAACAGTTTCATGGCATGGATTCCGTAACGGGCCGAGCCGTTTCCGGATTTACCCGACTCGATCCCATCTCCTGGAAGCATGTAATGATTCATTCCGCCGATACCGTTTACGGTGTCGTAAAGACAAACAGAAACACATGATCCAAGCACGGTTGTTATAATCGTATTGTCATTGTTCACATGATACTGGCCGGGAAGTATCTTGACGGCCTTTGCCGCAAATATCCTGTCAAAGTAAGAGTTAGTGGAAAAATATCTGCCTTTGTGCATGGTTGTCAGTTTTTCGGTGAATAGACTGTTTTTCCACAGACCTTGAACAGGTCGGCGGCATGGTGAAAACTTTCCGAATGGCCGGCAAAAAAAAGGCCGTGCGGCTGCAGACGGGGCTGCATTTTTTTCAGGATTTCATACTGTGTATCTTTGTCAAAATAGATCATAACATTGCGGCAGAATACCACATCGAATTTTTCCCGAATCCCCCACTGTTCATCCAGCAGGTTGAAGCGTCTGAAGGCAATCAGCTTCTGAAGCTCGGGACGAACCTTTGCAAATCCGGCATTTTTCCCCTCGCCTTTCAAAAAATACCGTTTGAGCTGCTCGGGATGGATTTTTTTCAATTGATCCAGTGGATACACGCCACGCTTGGCTTTCTCCAGCACATTGGTATCAATGTCCGTCGCAAGTATCCTTACCGGAGCATTAAAAGTTTTGAAATGTTCTACTACGGTTATGGCTATGGAATACGGTTCTTCACCGCTGGATGAGGCACAGGTCCAGATCGAGATCGGATTGTTTTTGGGAAGGGTACCAAGATGCTTTGAGAGGATCGGAAAGTGGTGCGCCTCACGAAAAAAGGAGGTCATGTTGGTCGTGAGTGCGTTGATGAATTCCTCACGTTCCTGCAGATCGCCGCTGTTCTCCAGAAGTCGGATGTATTCGCTGAAGGTGTTTACCTGCCTGACCCTCAGACGACGGGCCAGGCGGCTGTATACCAGATCTTTCTTGGACGGGGCCAGGGAAATACCTGCCAGGCGGTAAATCAGTTTCCTGATATGATGAAAATCATCACTGGTGAAAAGAAACTGATACAGATCCCTTTCACCAGTGATGATTCCAAATGCCGGTTTTAGCTTATCAACAGTTGCCGACATTCACAGCTCCCGGTGAGCGCACTTGATCGTGCGCCCACTTGTTTTGATCTTTAAAATTCCTTCCAGTCATCATCTTCGTCAGCTTTGGGAGCTGCAAGTTTGAGTGAATCAGCCTTTTTCTGGCTTTTGGGAGCAGCCAGGCGGCCGCTCTTTCTGGCAGGCAGTTCCGGATGCAGAGACTGAATTCTGCGTGCTTTTTTTTCACCAACGGTCCTTTGTTGAAGCTGAGCGTTTTCCTCCAGCTTAAAGCGGGTGACCACCTGCACCAACTGCAGCGCCTGTTCCTCCAGCGACTCGGCGGCGGCAGCGGCCTGCTCCACCAGGGCTGCGTTCTGCTGCGTCACATCATCCATCTGGGTTATTGCAGTGTTGACCTGTTCGATACCGCTGGACTGTTCGAGTGATGCAGCGGAAATTTCGGCCATGATGTCGGTCACCCGTTTGATGCTGGTAACGATCTCCTGGGTCGTATGCCCGGCCTCTTCCACCAACCGGCTGCCATCCTGTACCTTGCCAACTGAATCTTCAATCAGGGTTTTAATCTCTTTGGCGGCGGCCGCACTGCGCTGGGCCAGGCTGCGTACTTCGGCTGCAACCACTGCAAAACCGCGACCCTGTTCACCGGCCCGGGCAGCCTCCACCGCTGCATTCAGGGCCAAAATATTGGTCTGGAAGGCAATCCCGTCAATCACTCCGATGATGTCGGAAATTTTGCGGGAACTGTCAGTGATCGATTCCATCGTGCGGACCACCTTGTTGATGACATCGCCCCCTTTTACGGCCACGCCACTGGCGCTGATAGCCAGCTGGTTGGCCTGCTGGGCGTTATCGGCGTTCTGTTTGACGGTGGAAGTCAGCTCTTCCATGCTCGAAGCTGTTTCCTCAAGGGCCGAAGCCTGCTCTTCGGTACGCTGGGAAAGGTCGGCATTACCGGCGGAGATCTGCTCCGTTGCAGTAGCGATGGAATCGGCGCCGGTACGGACTTCACCGACAATCTTTGCCAATCCTTCGTTCATTTCTTTTAGGGATGTCAGCAGCTGACCGGTTTCATCCTGGCTGTCAATATCGATTTTTACAGTCAAATCGCCGGCAGCAATCTGCTCCGAAACACTGATAGCCTTGTCCAGAGCCTGTTTTATCTTGCGTGCGACCAACCAGGCAAAAGCAAAGACTACCAATGCCAGCAGAATGGTTGCACCGAGGATCTGCCAGCGCATCTTTGCAACCTGGGCCTTGACATCGTCAACATAGATACCGCTGCCCACGACCCAATCCCATCCTTTGATGAGTTTTACATAGGAAATTTTATCAACCGGCTGGCTGGCGCCCGGCTTGGCCCATTGATAAGACACTATGCCGGCTTCCTTCTCTTTCGCTATTTTGGCAAATTCGACAAAGATCTGCTTACCCTTGGGGTCCTTGATGTCACTTGCATTTTTGCCTACCAACTCCGGCTTGACTCCGTGCATCAGAATTACCGGCTGAAGATCGTTGACCCAGAAATATTCATTGCCGTGATAACGCATGTCCTTGATGTTTTCCAGCGCGCGGGCTTTCGCCTCTTCAAGTTTTATCTTGCCGTCCTTGGCATCCTGGAGATGGCTTTCGATCAGCGATGCTGCTGTGTCTACAACACCTTTGGTGGCCGCTATTTTTTCATCCATCAAGGACTTTTCCATATAGGGCAGAACATAGAATGTCACCCCAAGTACCAGCAGCACGATGGTTGTGATCGAAATACTCAGAATCTTAGTAAGGATCTTCCAGTCTTTAAAACTTTTGATTTTCATGCGGTTACCACCTTTCCTTAATATATTAGTTTGCCTGATCCATGACCTGCATCTCTTCACTGCTCATCAGTTTTTCAATATCCACCAAAATCAGCATCTGATCATTCAGCGTGCCGAGACCGGTGATGTAATCGGTATCCATCGCCGCACCCATTTCCGGGGCGGGCTTGATCTGTTCGTACGTAAGCGCCACCACATCGGAAACGCCATCTACCACCATCCCGATCACTCTTCCCAGAACGTTCATGATGATGACTACGGTAAATTCATTGTAAGTCGGCTCGCCAACCTTGAACTTGATCCGCATGTCAACAATCGGCACGATCACTCCCCGCAGGTTGATGACCCCCTTGATGAATTCCGGAGCGTTGGCAATATGGGTAACCACGTCATAGCCTCGGATTTCCTGGACCTTGAGGATGTCGATTCCGTACTCCTCCTTGCCCAGGGTGAAGGTGAGGTACTCCGAGACGGCACCCTTCCCGTTTCCGTCAGTAAACTCCTGACCTGTCTGCATAATGTGCGTTACCTCCGTTTTAGTTTGATCTATCATCAGTAGCTTGCAGTTTTCGCATTTCAAGTAACGAGTTGACGTCCAGAATCAGTGCGACCCGGCCATCTCCAAGAATTGTAGCTCCGGCCGTACCATCCACTTTTCGGTAGTTGGTTTCGATACTTTTGATAACCACCTGATGTTCATCAAGCAGGGCGTCCACCAGTACGGCCGCTTTTTCTCCGTCAACGTCGATCAGCACCAGAATCCCTTTTTCCGGATCAGTCACACGGGCTTTCATGTTGAACAGTTCGTACAAAGGTATGATCGGGATGTAGTCGCCGCGCACATGAACAACATTTTTGCCGTTGATGCTCTTCATGCTGGCGGCTGTCGGCTGGAGTGACTCGATAATCGAGTTGAGAGGAATAATGAACTTCTCGTCACCTACGGCGACCGAAAGGCCGTCCAGTATTGCAAGTGTCAGCGGCAGGCTGATGGTAACCCGTGTGCCTTTGTCGGTTTCCGACATAATGTTGACCTTGCCGCTCATCGACTGCACGTTTCGCAGAACAACGTCCATACCGACTCCTCGGCCGGAGATATCGGTGACGGCATCGGCAGTCGAAAAACCAGGTGCAAAAATCAACTGCCAGACCTCTTCATCACTCATCGCATCAGAGGCTGGAATCCCCCGTTCAGCCGCCTTAGCCAGGATTTTTGTCCGATTAAGACCGGCACCATCGTCGATCACATCAATCACAATCCGTCCACCGACCTGCGAGGCTCTCAAAGTAATCGTTCCGACCGGGTCTTTACCGGCTGCGTTACGCGCGGCAGGTGCCTCCAGAGCGTGATCCATGCAGTTGCGGACCAGGTGCGTCAGCGGATCGGTGATTTTCTCGATCAGTCCCTTGTCCAACTCGGTCGAGTCTCCGATCGTTTTCAGCTCCACCTGTTTGCCCAGCTTGGCGGCCAGTTCACGAACCATGCGCGGAAATCGACTAAACACAATACTGATCGGTACCAAACGAATTGACATGACACTCTGCTGCAGGTCACGGGTGTTTCGTTCCAGTTGCAGAAGGCTGCGATGAAGATTTTCGTAAACCACCGGATCTAGCGAACCTGCCGTCTGGGCCAGCATAAGTTGTGTAATGACAAGCTCGCCAACCTGATTTATCAACTGATCAACTTTGGATACCCCAACACGAATCGAGGACTCACCCTCATTGGTGCGGCGACCGAAGGCACCCGGCGCCAACTCGTTTTTGTCGTAGGCCCTTCGGCCGATGGCCGTATCAACAATTTCGCTGTCTGCCTGACAGGTTGACTGGGAGGTACAATTCCCTTCAGTCACCGCTGTATCAGGCGCTTTGCCGGATGCAGCATTCACTGGAATGGCCTGCACCTTTAGCTGGTCTTCTTCAGCCACAAACTCGAAAATGTCACGGATATCGGCTTCGCTTGCTGTTGTGATCAAAGTCAGGTACCAGCAGCACGCGCAGGTTTCCGGATCAAACTCATTGAATTCGGGAGGGGCCGGGAGCACCGCCGTTACGGTCAGCTCACCCAGTTCTTCCAGCTCGCCAAACAGGCTTTCCAGGCGGACACCTCGTTTGAAGATATCCGGGTCCGGTCTGAATTCCATCTCAAAACACTGGCAGGCCGTTGCCGGAACTTCGCTTTCAGGATGTACGCCCAAATTTTCAGTGATTGGTTTATCGAGATTACAGACATCAACTGAGGCAACAACCGCTCCCGAATCAATAACTTGCTGAAGCCTGACACGAATCTGATCAATCGCCTCCTGACGGACTTCTGCACCGTCGCGATGACCGGCCAACTGCATCGAGATCACGTCACCGGCCTCCAGAAACAGGTCAACCATAGCCGCGCTGAAAGGAATTTCGTGATTGCGAATTCGGTCGAGCAGCGATTCCAAAACATGGGTGACAACGGTCATGTCCTGAAAACCGAAGATTCCTGCGCCACCCTTGATCGAATGTGCAGCTCTGAAAATAGCATTGAGCTGTTCTTCGTCAGGCCCCACATCGCCCAACGACACGAGAATCTGTTCCATTTCGGCCAGATGTTCGGCACATTCCTCGAAGAAGACCTGATTGAACTGATTAAGATCGATATTGTTGTTCCGCCCGGTTTCAGTCATGCAGATTCCCTCGATATATCAGTGTATTAGATTTAATTCTCGATCAAATCCCAAAGAATGAATTTTGGATTTGAATGTATCTGACAGATTGATCAATCGTGCCGTGAAACCGCCCTGATTCAGTTTGCGTATAAAAAGCGCCAATAGCTGGCATCCGCAGGCATCAAAGTCGGTAACTCCAGACAGATCAATCTCCGGAGAGACCTCTGAACTGTTTTTTTGCTGTTCGTCGGAATTGTCGGCGCCGGAAAAGCTGTCAAGAATTTTGGCCAATACAGGAAATTTATCCCTCACGCCATTCATCGACCAGTCTCCATCCAAACATATCTTCACTATGTCGCCAGATTCAGTAGTCATGACATCCCCCGCTGATAAAATTAGAACCATTGTTATTTGCTTTGAAATATCCCAGCTCAGATAATTTAGGCAGCAGGCAGCGCCGATCCAAGCCTGAAACTTGCTGCGTGATCCAGAGTGCTTTTGAGCGTGTATAGAGCAGAGTGCGTGCCAATGGGCGCACAACAATTTATTGTGTAATTTTAGGTTGTTATGAAACTGGATTTGGGGAGGACGTGAGACAGAGGTTGACTAAGATACGGCGGACAGACCTTTAACACACTATTATCATTTATGTTATTACTTACGGACGAAAGTTGCGCCTGCAACTTTTGTCGCAGGGCAATTCATGGCAATTATATCGTTTAATGCTCCGAGCGGGTCAATCGCTTGTTTAGTGCCTGGCGGGTAATACCCAGATAGGCGGCGGCCAGACGTTGGTTGTTTTCAGCCAGGCGCAGCGCTTCCGTGATCAACTGTTCCTCGGCATCCTTGAGTGTCGGAAATTTTTCCGTGAATGGACAAACAGGACATTTGTTGACGGCAGGATCAGAGTATCTCCCTGTGCGCAGATCATTACCAATGGCCGATATAATAGAATCCAGCGGCAGGGTCCGACTTCCCGAGCGGGCCACGGCGTCGTGAATCATCGCTTCCAATTCACGAATATTGCCGGGAAAACGGTAGGCGGACAGATAGACATTCAGTTCGGCAGGCGCTGACGGAACCGGTTTTCCAAGTGTGCCAGCCGCCTTTTTCAAAAAATAGGACGTCAAAAGCGGGAGATCTTCGCTACGATCCCGGAGCGGCGGAAGCTCTAGACGATGATTGCAGAGCCGGTAATACAGGTCGGGACGAAAACTGCCCTGCTCCATGCGCTCTTTGAGATCTGCATGGGTGGCAGCCACGATCCGGGCGTCGCTTTTCTGGATTTTATCTGATCCAAGCGGCAGGTATTCGCCTTCCTGTAGCAAGCGGAGCAGCTTAACCTGCGATCCGGGGGACAGATCGCCGATCTCGTCCAGAAACAGTGTGCCGCCAGCCGCCTGACGAACCAGCCCTTCCCTGGCCCGGTCAGCCCCGGTGTAGGCTCCGCGCTGGTGGCCAAAGAGTGTGTCGCTGAACATGGTGTCATCCAGACCGGCCAGATTGATCGCAACAAACGGGCCGGACAGTCCGCTCAGATTATGGACGGCTCTGGCAATCAACTCCTTGCCGGTGCCGGTTTCTCCGGTAATAAGGATCGACTGGCGCGATGGTGCAACCGATTCCAGATACAGGAAAATCGCCCTCATCCTTGGCGAGGTTGTGATAATGCCGCTGAAGGCTGTTTCATCATCCAGCGTTCCGTTGGAAAGATGGTGACGCAGACGTTCCAGTTCCCGTTTTGTCCTGGCGCGTTCCAGGCTGTTTTCAAGAGTAATCTGCAATTCGTCAAAATTCACGAGCGGCTTGGAGAGATAATCCCAGGCTCCCAGGCGCATGGCCCGCACCGCCTCGTCAACCGCACCGACTCCGGAAACAACCACTATCGGAGTAAATCCGGATTCTGCAGTAATAGTCTCAACCAGAGCAAAACCATCCATGACCGGCATCCGCAGGTCAGTCATAATAATATCCGGATGTCGGCTGCGAAACATCTCCAGTCCGACTTGCCCGTTTTCGGCTGTAATCACCTGATATCCCACATCTTCAAGATAAGCCTTCAGGGATTCCCTGACATAAAGTTCGTCCTCGACGACCAGTACCGTCGTCTGCCCGGTGCGTTTAGTGATTGGATTCAATTTTATAGTGCCCCCGCCACGATCCTGATCAAGTCATTATGGTTGAAAATGTTATAAGCAATTCGCCATAACCTAGCACGAAAAACGATACTCGGCCATCCCCTAACAGCAGCAAATCGGCCCAATAAAAAACGGCCACCCGAAAACCCGGAATGGCCGTTGCTTTAATCATGGCGGAATCGCAAGACAGAGTTTACTTGAGAAGTATCTCGATCTTGGCGCTCTTTTTGGCATCGGCAACATATTCTGCGACAGCGGCATTAACCTTCTGCCCCTTCAGGTATTCTTCGATTTTTGTCTGCGCTTCCTTGAAGGAAACCGTCTCGGCCGGCTTTTTCTCGGTCACCTTGATGATGTGGTAACCGAATTGGGTTTCAACAACATCGCTGATCTCACCCGGTTTCATCGCAAAAGCTGCCTTTTCAAAGGGGGGCACCATCTGACCCTTGCCGAAAAAGCCCAGATCGCCTCCCTGCTGGTTGCTGGGGCAGGTTGAGTTGCCTTTGGCCAGAGCGGCAAAATCGGCACCGGCGACCAATTCCTTATGAAGCTTTTCAGCCTTCTCACGGGCCTTTTTCTTCTCTTCGGCGGTGGCCTTGGGATCAACTCCGATCAGGATATGACTGGCTTTCACAGTTTCGTTGCGAGTGAATTTATCCTGATTCTGGTCGTAGAATTTACGGGCGTCCTCTTCAGTCACTTTTATTTTTGGAACGATGGATGTTTCGACAAACTTGGAAATCAACAGGTCACGACGGGTGTAGTCACGCAGATCTTTTTCGTCCATATCAAGATCCTTGATCGCCTTTTCGAAATCCTTTTCATTGGCGAAACGGGCTTTGCCCTGAGCCAGTTTTTCATCAATCTGCTTGTCCAGATCCTTTACTTCCATCTTGGCGGCGGCCTGGTACAGGAGCTCGGCAGAGATAAGCTGATCCAGAGCCTGCTTGTTCACTGCATCCTGCTGTCCGGCAGGAACAGCCTGCCCGCGCAGCATGACTTTCTCGGCCCGCTTCAGCTCAACGGCATCAATGACAGCACCGTTAACCTTGGCAACCGGGCCCTTGATTTCAGCAGCCGGAGTGGCGGCGGCGGGGGCTGCGGCATCCTTCTTGACTTCCTTGTCGGCAGCATGAGCAAAAGCCCCGCTTCCAACCAGAACTGCCACGGCAAATCCCTTTAGAAACAACGCTGTTAAATTCTTTTTCTGCATTTTGTGAATCTCCTTGGAATTAGATTTCGTAACTCTAACATAAATTGCCACGCCATGAAAAGCCAAACATACTTTTGACATTTATTCCGGTTTCAGATACATTCTCGCGCATATTTTGTACAAAATCGGTTGTGCTGGCCAAACCAGATGCAACCGTGTTGCTCGACAGGAGGAATTGTGGAAATGAAGAAGGTTTTAGTAGTTGATGACAGCCTTTCTGTTGCTCGCCAGCTTGAGAAGATAATCGGCGAATCCGGTGATTTTGTTTGTGTGGGTCACGCTAAAAACGGTGCCGAAGCAATCAAGATGAACCACACCGAAAACCCGGATATCATCTGCATGGACATGAATATGCCCGGCATGGACGGCCTGACCGCATTGCGAACCCTCTCCGTTATGGACAAGGAAGTCAAGGTCGTCATGGTTACCTCTCTGGGTGGAGTCGGAGACAAGTTTACCGAGGCATTGAAGCTCGGTGCCAAGAACGTAATCTCCAAGCCTTTCGAGGCTGATAACGTACTGCGGATTTTGCGCGAGCTCTGATTAGGAAGCGTAGTACCAGACATTTAGAAAATTCCGGCTTAACCAATAGCGACAAGGAGTTGCGCATATGGCAGTTAAATTTTTTGGACAATTTCTAGTTGAACAAGGCATTGTGACCAGAGATGCTTTGGTGGAAGCGATTGACCTCCAGGATCATAAGAACCTCAAACTGGGTGCGATGGCCGTGGAAATGGGCTACATCACCCTGGCCGATATCGAGCGGGCCCATAACGCCCAGATGTCCAAAGACATGAAGCTCGGCGATCTGCTGGTTGAGATGGGTTTTCTGACACTTATCCAGCTTAACGATGTCATCACCCGCCAGAAGAACACCCACCTTTACATCGGCGAAGCGCTGGTTCAGGTTGGCGCTCTCACCAGCGAAAATCTGCAAAAGCATCTGGCCGACTTCAAGGCCGATCAGGCCCAGTATGTCTCGGATGGAATCGATCTTCCGGTAAAGATTGCCAACAGCAATATCTGGGAAATGACCGCCGACCTGACCTACAAGATGATTACCCGCGTTCTCGATCTGCAGTTCCGCGCCGGAAAATGCACAACTGTCGATGTGCTCGCCCCCAATTTCATGATGGCTGCCATGGATTTCAGCGGAGATGTGGAGGCTCGTTATCTGATTTCGGTTTCGGAAGAGCTGCAACAGTCCGTTGCCAGGGCAATTCTGCGCGAAGGGTCGGTTGCCGGCGAGTCCGCCGAAGTCCTTGAAGACACCGTAATGGAGTTTGTCAACGTGGTCTGCGGCAATGTGGCCGCCAAAGCATCCCAGATGGGCGTGATAATGAACATCAATCCGCCGGTCACCATCCATCCTCCGGCGACCGGAATGCCGGTGCCGGAAGGGCACACAGCGCTCTGTTTCCCGATTCACATTGGAGACGGCGACAAGATGGAACTGATTCTGCTGATCAAGAACTGATACCCCTCAGACAACAAAAAGGCATCCTCACTAAACAGAGGATGCCTTTTTTTATCCGGCTCAACCCGACTTGTACTGTCACCGCCAGACTTCATCCGTATATTCACCATTCATTTCCCTCACCAACAGAGGCGGTTCCACCACCGGAGCGCTGCGCCTTCCCTTAGCCAACTCCGCCATGAAGATGGTGGCCGGTGACTCGACATTGTTATGAATCATCCGCAGACGCAGGACCGACAATTTCATCCGGGCCGCCAATGCCATGAATTCAGTCAGGCGTGAAGGAAGCTGGATAATACAGATCCGGCCCGACGGTTTCACCAGGTACTTGGCTGCGGCAAGAAAATCTTCCAAACCCGCAGTTGTTTCATGGCGAGCCGCATCCCGCCCCGCTTTTGGGCTTGTCCGCCCGCTGCCAGGCGTCCGGTAAGGCGGGTTGGAAACGACCAGGTCAAAAATGGAGTCGCTACAATTTTTCCGGAGGTCAATGACATCCTCCGCCTGGACAGAGACTCTTTCTGCCAGAGCGTTGTGCTGGATATTCCGCTCAATCAGCGCCGCCATTTCCGGATTTTTCTCAACCGCAACAACATTGGCATCAGCGTTGATCCGCGCCAGAACCAGCGAGATAATTCCGCAACCGGCCCCCAGGTCCGCAATATTTCCGCCAGGCTTCAGCATGGGACAGAAACGTGCCAGCAGAAGCGCATCCAGCGAATAGCGATAACCATGACGCGGCTGAAACAGCTGCAGATCAAATAATTTGAGACTGTCGCATGTCAGCACAACGCTCTGCCTCCACGACATATTTCACAACCGGCTTCAGACAGCATTTTTTCTGCGATAAAACCACTCACGAAGCAACATTCCGGCAAATACCGCAAACGATCCCAATGTCAGGTATTTGCCGATCTTGAATGGGAGCGGATCAAACCTGAATTCAACCTTGTGCGAGCCGGGCGTCAGATAAACACCGCGCAGGACATGATTAACCGGTACATTCTCTGCGGCTGTTCCGTCTACGTACGAATGCCACCCTTTAAAGTATTTGTCACCGATCACCAGCAGGGCCGGGGCGGTCACGCGTGTCTCGACAACCACATTGTCGGCCTCATAGCGAATCACCTGGGCACTCCCCGGCGTTTGACGGAGCGAACCGTCATAGGCTGCCACCGGAATGGGGGGAGGCGACTCCACCAGACCGAATTGCCCTGGAATAAACTGGGGGTTGTTCAGGATCGAGCGCAATTTATCGCCGTCCGGTTCAACTACGACCGAAGGTACCAGCCAGGCTTTTGGCAGTACCATTCGGTTTTCCAGCAACAGCTGTTTCCCGTCAGAAGTAGTGTAAACCAACGCGTAGTGATCACCTAAAACGCCCTTTTCCTGCTGATACTGTTCCGCAGGCATCACCAGATAGCGCACGTTCAACATATCAGGAACGGCACTGGTCAGGGAAAACTGCTCCAACAGTTCCTGCCACCGCCGGAGTTGCACCGGATTGGAGGTGTACAGCACCGGTATTTTATTGGAAACGTAGCGCATCGGATCTTCTTCAGTCAGCGGCGCGACCCGGAATTCTTTCGGCATCGGGGAGAGATGCTTCATGATTTCGGTTTTTACGGCAAAATCACGGCGCGGGGCAGGCTGCAGCAGCATAAAGAGAGAGTTGATCCGTCCGATATCAACCAGATACAGGAGTACAAGCGGAATTACGATAAAAAGCATCCGGCGGCCGGGGCGAGGCAGAAAACGCAACGCCAGCCAGTGTATCAGGATCGCAATTGCCGCCAGACCGGTTTCGTTAACCAGGTTGTTCCAGCGTCTGGCAACCAGCTCCGCCCCCTGTTCATAGCGGGTCGGCTGAAATATCTGCTCCGCGAATAGCTGCAGCCAAAAACTTTTGGCTGCGACCTCGGCCAGATACAACAGTCCCGTCGCTCCTGCCAAACCGGCCACGCACCATAGAAACATCCGGAACGCCTTTGTTGAACGCAGTTCTTCATCCAGCAGACAGTCCAGACCACGGGCGGCCAGCACTGCCAGCGCCAAAAGCGGAATGATCATCATCATCTTCGGGACCCGGAAATGGCTGATTCCGGGAAAATAGTCAAAGAGCAGCCAGTAGAACGGGGTATATTTTCCGAACGAGAAGAGCAGACCAATGACAATGCCTGCCAGCGCCAGCCAGGTATAACGATCTCTTTTGAATATGAAAGCCAGCGGCAGCAGCAGCCAGGGCAACAGTCCCATGTAATCGCTGGTCTGGGTGAAAAACATCCTGCCCCAGTAGTAGGAACCGATGGCATCCGTGTTGCCCCCCCCCTCTTCGCGGGAAAGGCCGAAAAAGCCGGGGATCACAAACGTCACCAGCTCTTCCGGGGGGAGTGACCAGGACATGGCCTCCTCTACCTGCATGCCGCTGCGACTGCTTCCGGCACCGCCCCCCCTGGTGGACTCCGTAGACCAGGATGCCAGGGGCATCAGCGAGATCGCCACCGTCGACAGAAAAAAGAACAGCAGGGTCAGGTTGAGGGCGAACATCCGCCAGGTTGTCTTAACGCGCGCTTCCTTTTCATCAAGGACGATCATGACACTGCGGGCTATCCCGTATACTCCCAACGCCAGGCAGGTGTAATAGGCGATCTGCCAATGCATGTTGAAAAACTGGAAAGCAAGCGTAACAGCACAGGCCATGAACCAGACCAGCGCTCGTCTGGAGCGGAATCCACGCTCCAGCAGATAAAATGCCCAGGGTGCAAAACTGATCGTGGCTATCTTCTGCACATGCCCGGCATTGATCAGGGTCGCAATCTCCGGAGCGGCGGCGAAAATCAGCCCCCCCAAAAACGAAGCCGGCAGGCTGCATCCCAGGACCCGGCAGAAAAAGAATGTGCCAGCGCCTCCCACAAAAAGATGGAAAACGATGAACCAGGCGATGTTGACAGGCTCCGGAATCAGCCAGAAGAGCAGAGTCCGGTAAAACAGAAACTGTAGTGAAGCCAGTCCGCCGTTGTCGGTGGCGCCGGAATTTATGTACAGATCCCAACCGGCCTTGAGTTTGATATTGAAGAGCTCGCTGGGCGACATCTCCTTGAAATGCTTGATCGTCCAGTAGAACTCATTGGTAATGTCTGGAGCGCGAATGATCTGGCTGGTAAAAAGTATCTTGCCAAACAGCACCAATAGCACCGCCACCATCAGCGACAGGCAGATCAGGATTTTATTTCGTTCTTTCATAATGTTTAACTCACTGATGTTCGCCGGATTCAGGCGCTTATTTTTTGTAATACGGCAACGGATTCCCGGTTGCCCCTCGAACTGCGTAATTCCTTCAGCACAAACGAACGGTCAACATGAAGCACAAAGTATTCCAGAAGTTTCTGAAATGACTCCTTTGAAAAGGTGTGAAAATGAATTTCCGTCGATTTACTGCTGAAAGTCTCAACTTCGGCATTCAATTGAGTTTGATCAAGATATTCGGCGCGCTGGCCTCTTTCCCGCAGAAAAGCGGGAGTCGAAATTGACAGCCATTCCCGGTAATGCTCTTTATTCGAGAGTTCCATGGCAGCACGGTTTTCGCTGCGGCACTGTTCGTAATCAACGATGAGATGTTCCAGAGTTGTGATCGGGCGCCCCTTGTCAAAACATTTCTCGGCCATTGGAATCGATATAAAAAGAATTCCCCCCGGCTTGACAACCCGGCCCCAGTTGATAAGCACCTGCAACGGGTTGGGAGTGTGTTCCAAAACGTGATTGGCGATCACGAAATCATGTGAAGCCTGTTCCATGGCGGCCAGTTCAAACCCGTCGTCCACAAAATCAGTCTCGACGATTTTATCAGCGGGCAGTTCCGGGTGCCGGCTGATATTATCAGCCCTGCTTGCCAGGTCAACGTAGCGCACACGAGCTTCACCCGGAACCTTTAGTGGCAGATGCAGAGCGCCTATTTCCACACCTTCGCCGCGCAAGTAGGCTTTGGCTAGATTTTCCCTGACTTTGTAGGAGGGGAGCAATCCAGACTCTTTGATCCGCCAGATAATCGCGGCTTTCAGATTTTTAAATTTTTTTCCCATCTGAGCCCTGCCCCCGGCCGTTCCCGGTTCAGCGAATATCCTGGTATAACGCGGCCAGTTCGCACCCTTTTTTATTCCAATCGAAACGCTGGCGAATGTCAGCGCGATTAAATGTTCCCATCTGCAATCTGGCGGCACGATCAGACAGCAAGCCAACCACGCCTTTGACCATGGCACCGGCATCACCCGGCTGACAGAGCACGCCACCCTTCTCCCCGTCCAGATACTCCGCAATCTGTCCGACCCGGTCGGCAACCACCGGAATACCGGCCAGAAGCAGTTCGGTCAATTTTGCCGGGCATTTGCAGCGATTTACCAAAGTATCGGAAAAGGGATAAATGGCCACATCGGCAACCGCCAGATGATCACGGATCTGTTCCGGATTTACCCAGCCGGCCACGGTCAGCGCCCCCGAGAAACCCCTTTCACGGGCGGCGACTTCAAGCTGCTGTTCTTCCCCGTTCCTTCCGCTCCCCACCACAAAAAATCGCACCCCGGGAACCATTCGATAGATTCCTTCGAAAACTGAGTGAAGCCGATCCTGCTCAAACTCGAAAAACCGTGTGTAAAGCAGTACGACCGGAGCTTCCGCCGGGATGCCGTAACGTGCCCTCACCGCCATACCATCGCCGGGAACGACATCCCCGACACAATTGGGTAAATACAGCAAGCGCCCATTTGCCGAAGCGCGCTGCCTAACGATCTCTTCAAGCGCCCGGCTGGCAACCGTCACCGCCGCAGCACGCTGCAACAGCCACTGTTCCTGGAAAGCGAAAACCTTGCGTTCAGCCGTGGAGTAGCCTTGCAGGTCATTCATCCCCCCCTCGCCTTCCCAGTCGTCCGTATCAACGGCAACAACCGGCTGGCGAAGCCCCAAACCGCTCAACAGGATCATCAGCATCGCCGCCAGGCCGCCGTAGCCCTTCGGCTTGAACAGGTGAACAATGTCCGGTTTTTCCGCTGTCGCAGCCCGAAACATCCGCCAGGCCATGATCAGGGTTGCTGCCGGTTTCCAGGCATTGGAAAGTCGGATGTTCACCAGCCGGACTCCGCGCAGAACCACGCTTTTGCCGGAATCTTCCGGATTGGTGTAGGGTGGCGCGATTATGATGACCCGCTGCCCCAGCTCCTGGAGCACTTCCGCCAGCGGCAGCATTCTGGCGATAACGGTTCCCTTGGGGCGGATTCCGAAAGGCGCCAGAAATAGTATTTTCAAGGGGGGAATAGTCATCTTCCGTACTCAGGGCTCAATGTCTTTCCTTAAAATAACTACAGTTTCAAAATTGCCGTTTTTGTAGATCAGCTCGGGTTCCAAAGCAAGATGCATCCTATTTCTGAATGAAAGAGCCATTTCCACGATTCCTGCGTGATCCCAGCAATGGACGTGCATATCTCCGTCGCCGCCGTTGCTGATCAGACTCTCGGCTTTACGTTCGGCAGCTTCACCAGTTAATTTCAACCCCTTGCAGACCCAATCCCAAACATGTTCTGGGTAGGATTCATCAGCGCCATGCTCATACTCCTCCAACAGGTGTTCCAACGGCGTAACATCTCTTCCGGAATCGAAAGTATAGCGCTTATCAGGAATCGTCAGAAACAGTGTCCCCCCAGGTTTCAAGGAACTATACATTCTCCCGACGGTTCTGAGCGGATTCCGGCAATGCTCCAGAAAATGGTTGGCTATTATGAAATCAAGGGACTCATCGGCAAGTGTGTTAAGTGTTTCGCCATCATCCACTACATCAACTTTGACCAGCCGACGGTTTTTTAATTCCGGGTATACACGCCGCAACTCATCACTGCTCATTTTATCCAGGTAGCGAACCTTGAGGCCAGATGGAAGCAGCAGCGGATTGTGCAGACCGCCTATTTCAATACCTTCTCCAGACAGGTATTTCCCAGCCAAAAGGTTGCGAATAACAGCCGCAATTGTGCGATAACGCAAGGCGAGAAGCCGGGTAACCAATTGGATATAAATTTTCTTAAAAACCCCGATCACGATTTCTCCTTATCATTCCGTCCGGCAGCGTCATAACGCCCATAGCGGCAACGAAAAAAATCAATTGCCCCCCTGATCATCATCAGGAATTTTGCCATTTTATTTTTTTCAAACAGGACAATGCTCCCCGCTTCCTTGGCCAATCTGACCAAATCAAACAGGCAATGTCCCGGAAAATCCGTAACATACTCCCGAAATACCCGGAAGCGATTGCGGGTTTTGTAATAGCGCCTGAGTGGCGAATGGTTGGTGGCGATGAACGGTCCGTACTTACTGATATCACCCACATTATGCGTCAATAAAGCCCGGTTTGCGCGTAACACCTGCCAGCCATTGCGACGCAATCGCAAACAGTATTCGTTATCCACAAAATCTATAAAAAAATCTTCCATGAAACCACCAACTTCACGGTAAGCAGCCAAATTAAGCAAACAGCCGGATGTCATCGGAGTCATCACATCTGAAATGGGAATTTCAGGGGGGCGGCCAGCCGCTTTCGTAATATGAAATGGGGCGATTATCCCAACCCTTTCCCCCGAAAGCGCACTGATTGATTTGAGCTGTTCTTGAACCATGTCAGCAGCGGCCTGACTATCCTGATCCATGGTCAGCAGCCAGTCAAAACCGGCGGCAGAAGCAAGCGCAGAGGCTTTGTTGAGTGCAGTCGCAATTCCAGTATTGTGATCCTGGCAATAATAGCTGACCCGGCCAGTTTCCATGAGACCGTCAAAAAGGTTCTGGTGATTAACCCCATCCGAATTATCTATCAGGTATAAATGTTCGACCTGCCCCAGATAGGATTCGACTGACGCCACAACATCGTCCTGGGGGTGGTACAAGACCGTCACGGCGGCAACCCGTCCGGCGGAAGGTCGGATTGAGTTACGGGCACGATCAATCATGACTCATCCAGCGCTTGACAGCCGAAATTTTTAAAAACAGGGATTGGGGCAAAATGGCAATCATGCAGCATAAAAAAAGCGGCAGATTGGTAACGAACGGCAGATATTGCCTGTATGCCCGGTACGATTCCATCGTGTAAGATCCACTTTTTTTGAGCAGGAAGAAACCGTGCAGCGAAAAGGCATCTGTTCTGGTTCCCATTACCTTCAGACATTTTTTTTTATTGTCCTGCGAATACGAGTCTGGGAGCCCAAAGATGATATTGAAAGCATTTTTGGCGTAGATTTCAAGCACCCTCCCCTTCCAGGAAATCGACGCCCCTTTTGCTATATAAATGCATGGTTCGGAGCACCAGATCACGCGCCGTTTTCCACTGGCCAGAGCGCTAAACAGAGCATGGATGAAGTCCAGGGCGCTGCCGTCATACTTCCCGAAGGGAGCCCGTTCGATCAGCTCCCTGCTCCAGATCAGAGTGCTTAGCCAGGTCATGTGAAAACAGAGGTTTTCGAGCAGCAGCGCCATATCGTCATAGACCAGATCCGACCGGGAATCAATGCGGGGCTTCATTGAATCCGGATTCGTGACCGCGTTAACCACAACCATATCGGGCCTGTGACGTTCAAGCAGACCTGACATCAGCTCTATCGCCGTATCAAAGAAGCGGTCATCATCGCTGAAAAGCCAGGCATAGTCGGTCTGGGACATTTTCAACACGGTGGCAATATTGTGGTCGATCCCCCTGTTTTGCTGGTGTCGTGAATAATAAATCCGGTCGTACAGCAGAGAATGTTTGTTGACGATCTCCCGGGTGCCATCGGTTGACCCGTTGTCCGAGATGTAAATCGGCAGATTGTATGGCCGCGCCTTGGCTACAATCAAAGAGAGATTTTCGTCGAGAAACTCAGCCCGGTTGTAAGTCGGAATACAGATCGACAGAGTCGGGCGAAAGGCTGCGGTTTCCAGCTTCGCCTCCAAAGCCGTCTTGTTATCAGGCATGGTTCAGCATCCTTTTCCGCAGGAAATATGGGAGTGCCCAGACTGCAGTCAGCGCGAATGAAGCGATCAAACCGAGCATTATCCCATACAAACCGAAGCGCACGGCCAGAAACCATTGCAACAGGCCGCTGGCCACCGCCTGAAATGGAAGGTACAAATAAAAAGGGCGTACATAACTCATGCTTTGCAGTACCAGCGAATAGGTATCGCACCAGACCCGCAGCACAATATACAGACCGGTCAGCAGGATAAATGAGACAGGGATCGTCACGTTGGCCTGCGGCGCCAGCAGAGAAAGGATCTGCGGCATAAACAGGGCGAATACCGCTGTCAGAAGAGCCACAAAAACTCCACCGACGCACAGATATCTACTCAGAAATTTCCGGATGGTCTGCCAGTCGTTTTGCGCGGCAGCCTCGGCACAGACCGGCCATAAAGCGGTTAGGACAGCACTGTAAAACATGAAGGCAATCGTGAAGAATTTGGTCGTGATATTATAGATCACAATCTGGCCAGCTGGGATCAGTTGGGTCATGATCAGGTAATCAACCTGCAGCACCGCCGCTGCCAGAAGCGCATACCCCCAGAATTTGGCGCCTCTCTTTAACAGGATCCCCCCCTTTTCAAGCGATGCATCCCGAAGCAGAACAGATATGCGCCGCGACCGCCACAACAGACATAAGGCCGGAAAGAGCGCCGCCGGAAGAAAAGAAGCCAGAACCATCCAGCCGAAACGGTATTCCTGCACGGAAACCGAGCACCACCAGACCCCGACCAGGGAAAAAAGTGAGGCGACCGCCGGGACCAGGTTCGCCAGATAGCCGCGCTGCTCCGCGTACCAGATTCGGTACATCAGCGAGCCGACGGCTGTTGTCATGAAAAGCAAAGCTGCTACAACAAAGTAATCCACTTTTGAGGCTGCGGCGACGCCTGCGAATCCGGGCAGTATTTTTGGAACCAAAATCGGCGCCAGCAACATCAGCAACCCCACGCAGACAAGCAGTGCAATGCCGACGCTTATAACCGCAAGAGCAACGAAGCCGTCATACCCGGAATCTTTCGCCCGCGCTTCGGAGATATGATTCTGCAAGCTGTTTCCCAGTCCGAAATCGGCAAGCATAAACCATCCCTGAAGACCGCTGAGCACCGCATAAAGGGCGTACTGTTCCGTACCGAGCGCGAGAATCAGGATGCGCATGATCATCAGGCCGCTGGCGGCAATGATGATCCTGCTGACCCAGGCTGTCGCCGCAACAAGCAGATGAGGCGGGACGCGGCCTAGTAGAGAGCCGGATTGTCTGACCGGTTTATTGTTCATACGCTCAAGTCAGTTTCAGGCGACATCTTCAATCCATTCCAGCATCCGCCTGACGCCGGTCACTTTATCCACTTTTGGCCGCCAATCCAGCATGGCGGAGGCTTTGTTTATATCAGCCACAAACAGCCGCTGGTCGCTTTCGCGCGGCGGCAGTTTATTGTAGGCAAGTTCGGTGCTGGAGGCCTCTTCCAGAATCGAAAACAGCTCCAGCAGGGAGAGGCTGTTGGGCATTCCGCCGCCAACATTAAAGACATTTCCGCGAGCCGCTTCGATCCGACCAACCGCGCTGAAATATAGTGTGATCATATCTTCGGCGTGCAGCACATCCCGCACCTGCTTGCCGTTACCGGAAATGGTGAACGGCTCTTTCAATAGCCCCCGTTTTGCGGCCAGCGCCTGCTGGCAGAACCAGCCGATCCAGCCCTGGTCATAGGTCGCAAACTGTCGGCCGCCGTACATGGATGAATGGCGGAAGACGACCGTTTTCAGGCCGAAAATCCTGGCATAATCGAGCATGTACTGGTCCGCCGCCCCCTTGGAACAGCCATAGGGAGAGTGGAAATCAAGCGGTGTCGCTTCGTCAAATCCTTCCGGTTTATCCAGGCATTGATAGCGTGTTTCCGTCTCTTTATAGCGATACTGTTCCAAATCGCCGTACACCTTGTTGGTAGATGAGTAGACCACAGACGCATCCGGAGCATATAACCTGACCGCTTCCAGCAGGTTATGGCTCCCCATGACGTTGATTTCGAAATCCATGCGCGGGTTGGCGATAGAAGTAGTCATGGCGACCTGTCCAGCCAGGTGGAAAATGGCATCCGGAATAAAATCCCTGACGGCCCGGGTGATGTCATTCTGATTGCGGATATCGCCATGTATGAAGGTAAAAGCCCCCTTATCTCCAAGCCAGACCAGATTTTCACGCGATCCTTCCCGGTACAGGTTATCAAAGACGACAACTTCGTGCCCCTCTTCAATGGCGTGTGCCGCCAGATTACTCCCTAAAAAGCCGCATCCGCCGGTAATCATCAGCTTCATAATTTCCTTAACTCCCGTTCTTCGGCAATCATCCGTTCAAGCCCATCCTTTAACAAAATGCCGGGCGACCATCCCAGAGCGCGCAGGCTTTCCGTATCAACTTTCGTGTCCATCGCTTCATGCTCACGGTAAGGCAATGCCCCGAAATCAAGCTGCGTTCCTGAGCTGCCAACAATTGCTTTAATCATCTCGACGCAGCTTCTAACAGTCACAGTCACACCGGTCCCGGCCTGATACTGATAGTATCCCGGCCTGATTGCGGCAGTTCCGGACAACACCGTCATGAATGCGGAAACAACATCATCAATATGAATGAAATCCCTTTTCTGTTCGCCTGCCGTCAACTCGATCCGTTCCGCGCCATCCAGCAGTTTGTGGACAACGAAGCTTACAAATTTGGCCGGATCATCACCGGCGCCATAAAAATGTTCCAGCGCCAGGTTAACGCAGACAAGAGAAGTTTGGTATGTTTCCAGCCATTCGCGAAACTGCCCTTTGGCCAGGGCATATTTGCTGACCTGTTTATCGAGAATGGTATCGGTGTTGATAAAACGGCGTACGCCCTGTTTTCCTGCCTGATGCAGCAATTTCAGCGGCAGGATCAGGTTCGCCTCCAGAACGGCAAGCGGGTCGCTCTCCCCGCGACCGTAGTCCGTGGCACAATGGATGACGGTATCAATCTGCCGTGAATCAAAGATTCGCTCAATACTGACTTCATCAAGATTGCAAACCTCAATCCGCTCCAGCAAACCGGTCAGGCGTTCCAGTGAAGATCCGTTTCTGACAAGCGCCACCACCTGCTGACCGCCACCCAGAAGCCGCCCGACGAGGCGACTCCCCAAAAAGCCGGTCGATCCGGTCACCAGGACCGTCATCGTTTGCAAAGACCTTTGATGACATCCGCCATATATCCCAGCATTTCCGGCGTCATCCCCGGATAAACACCAACCCAGAAGGTATCCTTCATAATTTGGTCGGTAACCGGAAGCGCTGTTGAACTGTTGAACTGCTGAGCCGTTGAATTGGGAACGACCCGAAATCCCTGCCCGGATTTCCGCATTTCATCAAAGCAGGGGTGTTTGATCAGATTGCCGGCAAAGAGCATGCGGGTCTGGATTCCTTTCGACTCCAGATGGTTGACCATTTTGTCACGACTGCAGCGGTTCCCCTCCCTGACTGTCAGCAGAAAACCAAACCAGGATGGGTCGGAGTTTTCGGTAGCTTCAGGCAGAATCAGGCATTCATCCAGTTCACTCAGTCCGTCCCGCAGAATCCGCCAGTTTTTACGGCGCGCTGCGCCAAAACCGTCCAGTTTTTCCAACTGGGCGCAGCCGATGGCTGCCTGCATATCGGTCACCTTCAGGTTATAGCCGAAATGTGAATAAACATATTTGTGATCATAGCCGAAGGGAAGCTCGCCGAACTGCTGACCGAACCGTTTGCCGCAGCTGTTGTCCTTCCCGGAGTGGCACCAGCAGTCACGCCCCCAGTCCCTCAATGACTCGATAATCCTGTTCAATTCAGCACTGTTGGTATAAAGCGCCCCCCCCTCACCCATGGTCATATGGTGGGGAGGATAAAAACTTGAGGTACCGATGTGGCCGAATGTGCCGGTGTAGCGGAAATCGCTGACCGGTTGGGATGTTGAACTGTTTAATTTGTAGCGGGAACCAAGGGCATCACAGTTGTCCTCGACCAGCCAGAGGCCGTGCCGGTCACAGAAGGCCTTCACGGCGGCGATGTCGAAAGGATTGCCGAGGGTGTGGGCGATCATGACCGCTTTGGTGCGCCCGGAAAGGGCATTCTCCAGGCAGGTCACGTCGATATTGTAGGTCGGCAGCGTCACATCCACGAAAACCGGCACCGCACCGTACTGAATGATGGGGGCCACGGTGGTTGGGAAACCGGCCGCGACGGTAATGACCTCGTCACCACGCCTGATGCGGCGTTCTCCCAGCTTGGGAGAGGTCAGGGCCATAAAAGCCAGCAGATTGGCGGACGAACCGGAATTGACCAACGAACAGTATTCGACCCCAAGATATGCTGCCAGCTCCCGTTCAAAACGCTCGGCATAGCGACCGGCGGTCAGCCAGAAATCCAGTGAAGAATCAATCAATGCGCTGATTTCGCGTTCGTCGAAGACTCTGGCAGCGTACGGGATCCGGTCACCCGGCTGAAATGTTTTTGGCGCGGCATGCTTATGCTCATAATAGGCGACAGCAGCCTTGATAGCGTTTTCGCGCAGTTCGGCTTCGCACCGTGCATCATCGTTCATTCCGATTCTCCATACTCTGTTATCTGCCGCAGACACACTCCGCGAAGGTCACTGCCGTCCAGACAGGAGCGGGTCCAGGCAACAATGCTCTCCAATGTCTTCTCCAAATTCCATTTTGGTCGCCAGCCCAGTTCCGCCCGGGCCTTGGAACAATCCAGCTTCAGGTAGTGCGCTTCGTGGGGATGTTTGCCATCATCAATAATGTAGGCCGCCTGATCGCCCCACAACTGGCAAATCCGGCTGGCAAGCCACTCCACCGGACGTACGTCATCCTCAGCCGGGCCGAAATTCCAGCCGCCAGCATAACTCGAACCGTCTTCGCACAACTTTTGGATCAGTAGCAGATACCCGGATAATGGTTCCAAGACATGTTGCCAGGGACGGATGGCTTGCGGATTGCGAATCAGGACCGGTTCACCGGCCAGGATGGAGCGCAGAATATCGGGGATCAGCCGGTCTCCGGCCCAGTCGCCGCCACCAATTACATTTCCGGCCCGGGCGGTGGCAAGCGCCACTCCGTGCCGGTCATATTCTGCCGGATTGAAATAGGAGGAACGATAAGCCGCCGTCACCAGTTCAGAACAGGCCTTGCTGTTGGAATAGGGATCATACCCGCCGAACGGCTCATTTTCCCGATAACCCCAGGGCCATTCGCGGTTCTCATAGACTTTGTCAGTGGTCACATTCAAAACAGCCTGGACGCCGGGGGTACGCCGCACCGCTTCCAACAGGTTGACAGTACCCATCACATTTGTGGTGTAGGTCTCAACCGGAATCTTGTAAGAATCGCGCACCAGAGGTTGGGCGGCCATGTGGATGACGATATCCGGTGCGGCCTTGGCCATCTCGAAAGCAAGGCGTTCCCCGTCACGAACATCGGCAATCACCGATGTCACCAGTTCATCAATTCGTGCCAGCCCGAAGAGACTGGGGTCGGTCGGCGGTTCGAGTGCGTAGCCGGTCACTTGCGCGCCAAGGCTGTTCAGCCACAAGCAGAGCCAGGAACCCTTAAACCCGGTGTGCCCGGTTAGAAAGATTTTTTTGCCCCGCCAGAAATCAGCATTCGGAAATGCAGCAGTTATCATAGACTGACTTACCATATTTTCCACGGTGCTCTGCCGCTATCCCACAACTCTTCCAGGTAGATTTTATCCCTCAATGTATCCATCGGCTGCCAGAATGCGGCATGCTTGTAAGCAACCAGTTCTCCGTCGCGGGCCAATGATTCGAGCGGTTCCTTTTCAAAGACGGTAGAATTGCCGGTAATCCGCTCAAGCACATTCGGTTCCAGAACGAAGAAACCGCCGTTTATCCACCCGCCGTCTCCGGCCGGTTTTTCGTGAAATGTTTCCACATAATTTCCTTCGCTCAGTTTCAGGGCGCCAAACCGGCCAACCGGCTGCGTGGCGGTCAAAGTGGCCGACTTGCCGTGGTACTTGTGAAATTCAACCAGCTTACCGATATCAACATCAGCCAGTCCGTCGCCGTAGGTCATCATGAAAGTTTCATTCTCCACATAAGAGGCAATCCGTTTCACACGTCCGCCGGTCATGGAATCCTGACCCGTATCAACCAGGGTCACCCGCCACGGCTCCGCTTTCTGGTGGTGGACCTCCATCGTGTTGTTACGCATGTCGAAAGTCACATCGCTCATATGGAGGAAGTAGTTGGAAAAATACTCTTTGATCATGTAGCCCTTGAACCCGAGACAGACAACGAAATCATTGAAGCCGTAGTGGGAATAATGCTTCATGATGTGCCACAATATCGGTTTGCCGCCAATCTCAACCATCGGTTTCGGACGGACAACAGTTTCTTCACTAAGCCGGGTGCCAAGTCCACCCGCCAGAATAACAACCTTCATAAGCGCCTCACCCTGTTGATTTTAAACACCCAATCCCCCGCTTGCCCGTCTCGCTGCTCGTTGCGTTCGATTTCAACTTCCGGATTTTTGACTGCCGTAGTTGCAAATATCCAAAAACGCAGATCCGGTCGGTTTTTATAACACACATTTTCGGCCTGATAAAGCCTTCAGGAACCAATATCCGCCAGAATTCAATATCCTTGACAATTTCGGGTCAAACGGCTAATACATTGATTTAAAATCAATATGTTGCAATAAATTTTCCCGCAACTCCAAGTAGCCGGAACAAGGACACATGCCACCCAAAAAACGCATCGGCGACATGATGATTGAACAGGGGCTGATTACCCAGGAACAGCTGGAGATCGGCATCCAGGAGCAGAGAAAAAGCGGCGAGCTGCTTGGTTCCGTGCTTTTCAGCCTCGGCTTTATCAGTCAGAAGGACCTTTTCAAGCTTCTCACCATATCCAGCGCCAACCAGGAAGAATCGGAGCAGGACAAGTACAACGCCGACATACCGCTGGAGATTGAAAATCTCGTCAAGCAGAGCAGTTCCCTGTTTCAGCGCGAAGGGGCCATCGGAAAGAAAGAGCTGGATTCGGCTTACTCCCCGTTGGTCAACCTGGTTGAAAAAATCATCGTTGACGGCATCCAGCGCAGCGCCACAGATATCCATATCAACCCGGATGCAAAAGGGGTCCGCATCCGCTACCGTGTGGATGGTGTGCTACAGCACAGCATGTTTCTTCCCAATGAGCTGTTAAACCCGATTGTCTCCCGCTTCAAGGTCATGGGGCGGATGAACATTGCCGAGTCACGCATCCCACAGGATGGCAGCGCCGAATTCCCCTACAAGAACCGCAAACTTGACCTGCGTATCTCGACATTTCCGATTATCGGGGGGGAGAACGTGGTTGTCAGGGTTCTGGACAAAAGCAAGCTGCGCATCGGCCTTGAGAATCTGGGCTTTTTCGACGAAGATATTGAAAAGCTGAATGAATCTATTCAACTCCCATTCGGAATGATCCTGGTGACCGGACCGACCGGTTCCGGAAAGACGACCACCCTTTACTCCTGCCTGTCGATCATTAACACGGTCAGCAGAAACATATTCACTCTTGAGGACCCGGTAGAATACCAGCTCCCGATGGCCCGCCAGTCTCAGATTAATGTCAAAGCTGGGCTGACTTTTGCCACCGGTTTGCGCTCGATCCTGCGCCAGGACCCGGACGTAATTCTGGTCGGCGAAATGCGTGACGCCGAAACAGCTGAACTGGCCATTCGTGCGTCACTGACCGGTCACCTGGTATTCAGCACCATTCATACTAATGACGCCATATCAAGCATTGCCAGGATTATTGATATCGGCATCGACCCGTTTCTGATCTCCACCACAATTGATTGCATTGTTGCCCAAAGGCTTGTTCGCTCGCTTTGCGAAGAATGCAAAGAGAGCGTGCCACCTTTCAGCCCCCAGTATTCAAAACTGGGGATTGATCCCTCAACGTCTCAACTCTTCAGGCCCAAAGGGTGCCCCGCCTGTGACGGTTCCGGTTTCAAGGGACGTTCCGTCATCTACGAGATACTCAAGATAACGCCGAAAATCCGCGACCTGATCAATGTCAAAGCCAGTTTGGAAGAGGTTCGCCGCCAAGCCGCAACAGAAGGTTTTCGTGAAATGCATGAGGTGGCACTGGAGAAGGTCAGACGCGGAATAACCACGCTCGACGAGGTCAGTCATGCCACCAGGATGCACTTCTGATGGCTACCTTCAACTACCGCGCGCTGGATGGTGATGCCAAGCAGAGTGAAGGCGTATTGACCGCTCGCGATAGCGCACACCTCGAACAACTTCTGTCGCAGCAAGGTTTGACGCTTATTGAAGCCGAAGGTGGCGGATTCAGCGGTTTCGGTAACCTTTCCGAACTATTTCAGCCAAAAATGAAGGACAAGGACCTGCTCGATTTCACTTATCTGATCAAGTTGGTTGTCACATCAGGTATTCCGCTACTACAGGGAATTGACACGCTGATGAAAAGCAATTCCAATCGCAGTATCAGCCAGGCGTCCCAACTTGTCAGACAGGGTGTTGATTCCGGAATGGCCATGTCGGAGGTTATGCAGTCCGCTCCTCAGCTGTTCCCTCCGTTTTACGTCCAGATGATCAGAGCAGGCGAAACTTCTGGAACTTTGGACTCAAGCCTGGATTTTCTGGTCAATTTTCTACAGTGGCAGACTGATTTCAAGAAGAATGTCAGATCCAGCCTGACTTACCCGATCACCGTGCTTTCAGTTCTGGGGACTCTGATGTTCATCATCTTTACCTTCGTGTTCCCCAAGATGCTGAAAACACTGACCGGCATGGGTGCGGAACTTCCTCTCCCGACTAAAATCATGATTGCGGTATCCGGTTTTATGAAGAGCTATTATCTGCCGGTAATAATCCTGATCATAGCTCTGTTTATCGGCATAAAATTTTACAGGCGAACACCCGGGGGACGAAGGTTCATAGACAATTTATTATTAAAGATGCCGCTGATTGGAATGCTGATCATCAAGATCAATATGTCACGCTACTTTAAAATTGTTGCCACATTGCACGCATCCGGCATCAGCGCCGAGAAAACCTTCGCAATCGGAGCGGATGTAATCGGAAACAGCATCATCGCAGAAAGCATGTCGTCCATAGCCAAGGTTATCGTCACCGGCGAGAGCATTTCGGATGCAATGCGACGCACCGGTTTTATCCAGCCACTTGTAATCGACATGATGTCAATCGCCGAGAAGACCGGTACACTTGAAATCACACTGACCCGCGCGAGTGACATTCTGGACAAGGAAGTCCCCGAAACGATCAAAAAAGTATTCGCATACGTTGAACCACTGACCATGGTCATACTAGGCGGACTGGTTCTGCTGCTTCTGACGGCTGTTTTTCTGCCGATTTACAAAACAGTTGGACAGGTAAAAATACGATGAGAACAAAAGCCTTTACACTGATAGAGGTTATGGTAGTTATGGCTATCATCTCCATTCTGGCCGGAATGATGATGCCCGCCGCCTGGAAATTTCTGGAGAGCGGGGAAATTGCCACAACCAGGGAACGGATGAGGGAGCTTAAAAAAGCGATGGTTGGAGATCGAAACCTGGTGCAAAATGGCGTTCGTACACATTATGGTTTTGTTGGGGATTTCGGTGAACTACCCTTCGACAACAACTCATCCTGCGCTTTCAAATTTCTGGACAGCAGCGCGGATATGGGTGGATCACGCTATGACGCTGCCAACTGGAATGGAAGATATTTATCCTCATCATCGGATGCCAAGGAGTTTGCCGTTGATGCCTGGGGAAATACCATAAAATGCACCAAAAAATATTATTCCGATGGAAGATGGGTAGGCCTGACATTGGCCAGCGTGGCGCCAAACGGTGAAATACTGGAAGAGACCATTGACATAAATGACGTCATTCCAACGAACAGGGTCGTCGGGAACGTTTTTGCGTCGTACTCAAGTGTGAGCATCAACATTAAACCTGAAAAGACGGGTTCATTCACTGAAATCATCACATCTTGCAAATCATTGAGCCCGTTTTCATCTTATACAACGCTGTTGCCTTTTAAGCTGCCGATAGGAAGAATCGATGTGAATCTGACCCTTTCAAAACATCCCGATTGCAGTTTGCCGACTGATACAAACAAGTTTCAGTATTTTGTTCAGGACAACATAAAATCAATAAAGATACCTGACATAACCTCAAGATGAACACACTCATAATCGACATAAGTGAAACCTGCCTGCGGGCGGTTCTCAGCAATGACGGCCAGCTTGAATTTTGCCGCAGGTTCGACTTCATACCCAAAGCGCTCTCTCCCGGCGAGGCGGCAGGTCACGGGCAGCAAAGCGCCATAATTTCCAGTGCGGACGACAACTCCTGCCAGGTTTATTATGACGCGGATGACAAGCGCAACCCATGGGAACTGGCGCTTAAGGAGATCGTAAAAAGAATCCGGTTGGACATCAACCGGAAAATTGATGCAACGCACCTGATCTTGCCGGTTGCTGACGTTGTCATAACGCCTCATCAGCTCCCCAGAATGCCTCGTCAGGATGCTGAAAAAGTTATTGGGCGTAAGATTAAAGATGAAACCAAGGAGGAGTTCCCACCCTTTTCGATAATTCCTGCATCTTCTGACCAGAAAACTCAGACCTGGTTTTCGCTGTACGTACCATCTTCAATATTGCAGGAGTACCGAAAAACATTCGCGGCGAATCGACTGCGGATAAGCAGCATCACCACACCGATCAATGCCATGATTGACGCATTCCAGGGCGTCCGCGAAGCTATTTTCAATTCATACGCGGTTTTTGAGATCCAACGTGGAGTCATCGAGGCATATTATATTACTGCGGATGGCATACTGCTCTTTCAAAGCCTTCCTTACAGCTACACTGAGAACGTGGCGGAAGGCAGCAGCGAAGAAAACGAAAAAACCAATAAATTCAGGCTTTTCAAAATCATAGATACTATTTTCCGGATCAACTCCAGTTATCAAACCTCTTATCCTCAAATTCCGGTTCAGATGGCCTGGGTTTGCGGGATGGAGAAGGGGCTGGACGACATAGCTGCGGCACTTAAGGAAGCCATGGGACTTGAAGTGGGCATCGCTCCGGCCATCCCGACCGCTCTGCAGGATGAAAACGGATATGTCCCGCTGGTCGGGTTTGCCTCTGCACTTCAGAATGGCACTGCAACCGTCTATTCAGTTGCCGATTTTTTAAAACGGTTTCCGCTGCGCAGAACTTCCGGCATGATAATTTTTGCTGTAACAGGAGTGCTTGCACTGCTCGTAATGGCCCAGACTGAACGAGCATACCGGAAGCTGGACAAACAGGTCAAACAGCTCCAGCAATCTAACAATTCAAGCCAGAACCGGGCGAAAGCAACCGCTTCCGCAGCATATTCAAAAAATCTGGACAGTTTGAAAAAATTGACCGCCGGTCAGTTTGTTTTTTACAATCTGTTCCGTGAGCTGGCTAACGGTCTTCCGGAAGATGCTTACCTTGAGGATCTTGAGTACCATTTGAAGGATGACAAAGGGGTTCTGGAAATCACGACTGTTGCCAGACTCAGCGATAAAATCGGTGAGAGTATGCTGCTCAGCAAATTGATGATGATGTTTGACAAATCAGCCATTTTAAGAAAGCACCAGGAACCTTCGATAACAGTTGTCCCCAAGGAGAATGGGCGCTACCTGAGAATCACCGTTACCAGTGAGGTTAATCTGCTTGACAAGACAAAGTAAGCTAATAGCGCTGGTCGTGTATCTGCTTGTTTTGGCAGTTATCCTTGTGGGATACCGCTCAAATCGCGCTGCAAAGGTCAAACGTTTGCGGGCCGAAATATCCAAACTGACTTCGGAGCAGAACAAATCCCGCTTCGATGAAAACGAAATCGCTCGCCTGACACGACTGATTCCAACCGAATCCGACGTTCCCGCTTTCATGGAATCACTTTACCGTTTCGCCCATGAATCCGGATTGAAACAACACGAAGCAGTGACGGCTACTTCAAGTGAAACTGCATCAGCCCGACCGGGCAAGGCTGTGACCGGTTCGATAACAAAACAGCGCATAAAAGTGACCGCTGCCGGAAGCTTCAGGAGTTTTGCCGAATACCTCAGACGCATTCAGAACATAGAACGTTTCAACCATATTACCGATTTCAAGCTGACCCCCATCAACGGTCAACTGCAAGGGACCATTACCGTGGAGCTTTATTCACTGCCGGTGAACAATGGCAAATAACTTGTCATACATAGGCATTACCGTTTTGATGATTGCCGCTGCAACACCGGCGGTAGCCGCCCAAACGACCGCTTCGCCACCGCAGATGAATGCGACGCCTGGTCAGGTTCACCGCATAACCGTGCCTGAGGACATTGGCAAATGGCGTCGGGAACCATTTATTGGAACTGACCTGAAAAAAAACAGTTTGCCGATCCCCAAAGTTCCGGGAGCAAAACAGCCAACCCCGGAACTGCCGCAATTGCCTGAGTTGAATCTTCAGGGCATCATCCAGACTGACAAGACTTTTCGCGCCCTGATAAACGGGCATATTGTGAAGTCCGGCGACAAGTTTGGCAATTTGACCATTAAGGATATCAGCCGCTTCCGGGTTGTGGTTCAGGACGAGAAAAAAGAAAAATTTATCTACGACGTCTACCAGGGCTGGATTGATAGAGGGAAAAAATGATCCGACTAGCATTGATTTTGATAGCGACGGCAATCGGGCTGACCGGTTGCGTTAATCCGGGCATCAGCACAATTAAAGACACTAAAGTGGCTCCGACATATATTGCGCCGCAGACAAAGCCAATTCCGGAACAACCCAAGATTGATCTCGATGCCTACAGAAGCACAGGCTCTGCAAGAACTTACTCCCTTTCCCTGAACAACGCCGATTTGAGCGACGTTTTAAGACTTCTTTCAAAAGAAAGTGGCGTTTCGATAGTTGCCGAGCGAGGCATCCGAGACACCGTTACCATTGAAGCTCAGAACAAAAAACTGGGTGATTTGCTTTACACGATCCTCAAACCACGCGGGTATACCGCAAGCGTGGAAAATGGCGTTGTGATCGTAGGCAAACCCAAATTGTCAACACGCACTTTCCGTGTCAACTACCTCAAAGACAGACGCAGCTCCACCAGCAACATGAACGTGTCCGGATTTTCTGCCGGAAGTGTGAGCGTTTCCACAGAGGGAAAATCAGATTTTTGGGCGGCGCTGGAAGATTCGCTGGAACTGATGGTTTTCGGCACAAGCGGCAAGGGCAAACGGGAGAGTGGCGGCTATATCCGGGGCGAGGATCTTACCAAGGTTGTCTCCGAAATAAAATCTGACGCGTCCAGACGAACAGGCAGCACAACAAATCTGGACACCCCTTCAAACAGATCGCTGTCAATAAATAGTTCATCCAACACCAACGATCGCGCGACATCTCAGTTAGTGGAACACCCGGAATCGGAAGCACTGGAAAAACAGTTGGCCGACAACAAATTAAAACAGCTGCTTGTGAACGAAATCGCCGGAATAATCCAGGTTACAGATTTACCGGAAAATCTGGACAAGATTGCCGTTTTCCTGACGGATGTGGAGGAAGGGAGCAAGCGACAGGTGCTGATACAGGCACATATCATGGAAGTAAACCTGAGAGACTCCTTCTCCATGGGTATTGACTGGAAGTACATCTTCGATAAGACTACCAACCTGACCATCGCCCAGGCCCTCGTCCCTGCAAACCCTTCAAATGTTTTCAAGATCGCCGCCGCTGGAAATGACTTTAGTGTGCTGCTGGATGCCATGAAAGAGCAGGGAAATGTGAATATGCTCTCCAGCCCCAAAATCACGGCACTTAACAACCAGAAAGCGGTCATCAAGCTCACCACCAAACAGGTTTCGTGGGTCTCTACCAAAACAACCCAGAACAACGCCATCGGCGGTCAGGACACCTACACCACCACCCCGCAGATCGATGAAGTCGGTATCTTTTTGGATGTGACTCCCCAGATCGGTCAGGACAACTCCATAACGATGCAGATCCATCCCAGTGTTTCCGAGATCAAGGAAATATCAACATCACCGGATAAAACCAGCACAAAACCGGTTATTGACATACGGGAAATTGATACGATGGTGGATGCCAAAGCGGGAGAAACGGTCGTGATTGCCGGGCTGATATCTGACAAACTCAACGAAACCAAGCGAAGCTTGCCGTTTCTGGGTGATATCCCCTACCTTGGCGCCATATTTTCCTATAACAAACAGGAACGCACCAAAACAGAGTTGGTCATCATGATGACACCTTACATTCTCAATCCAAAAAGTATCAATGAAATCAGAGCAGACCATGAACAACGAATACGCGACATCGGGGGCACATTCTACCTGATTAACAACTTGGGGAGCATGGTGACGGAGAAGAGTTCGCGGGACTGGATCATGAACAGCGAACCCCATAGAATCAAGGATGCCGTTAGGGATACTGCGCTGGAAAGTCAGACACAAACCCCGTCACCAAACGCTCTGCCGATGTCGTCGGCGCCCGGATCGCCCGCTTCCGCACCTCCGGAAGTTAATGCCGCGACAGTAGCAGGTCCGCTTGAACTGCCTAAAAAAGAAACGAACAGTGCACAGCGACTGGAACAGCAACAGACTGAAATAAAACAGTTGCTACGTGATATAAAGGCGGCCAAGGGACAGTTGACAGAAGAGAGAATGAAAAATGACGCGCGTGCAGAGGAGATTAAGCAGCTGAATGAAGCAAACATGAAAACAATTGTGCCGGAACAGGCTCAGGCAGCGGCTACTAATATGCAGGCAATCTCTGCCACAAGCGACAGGGAACAAACGATCTACCGCGCAGCCGTCATGGCTTATAAAACCGGCAACTGCGCAGAAAGCATTAAATCGTTCGATAGCTTCCTGATGCTGTATCCCAACTCCCCCTTCGCCCAGGATGCGGCTTATTATCGCAAGGATTGCACTGAACGCAGATAAGACCAACACCCAACCCTTCATTCCTATCCGTTTTGATCTTATTCAAAGAGTTCACCTTCTCCAAAGGACACCCAGATGAAAATTGCCGCCACAATAGCCCTGTTTTGCGCTGGCGGAGGGCTCACGCGCTACTATCTGTCCGGCTGGGCCTATAGCCTGCTTGGAAGATCTTTTCCGTTCGGCACGTTGTTGGTTAATGTCACAGGCGCTTACCTGATCGGAGTGATCATGGAGATCGGAATGCGCAGCACACTTATTTCTGATACGTTAAGAATAGGATTGACCATCGGTTTCATGGGAGGGTTAACCACATTTTCCACCTTCAGCTATGAAACCTTCAAGTTGCTGGAGGATGGACAACTGCTTTTTGCCTTCGCAAACATTGCGGCAAGTGTGACTGCCTGCCTCTTATTCACATGGCTGGGCATCATAACCGTTCGCACTCTCTCATAAAGAAGGGGTTTATAGTCATGAGACAACTGGAAGAACATCTGTTGATGCGAATATTTATTGGAGAAGGTGACCGTTTCAAACACACTCCACTTTACGAAGCGCTGCTTGACATGCTCCGAAAGGAAGGAATTGCGGGAGCCACGGTCCTCAGGGGTGTCTGTAGCTTCGGAACCAACCGGCTTTATCACACACAGAAGCTGCTCGATCTTTCCGCCGATCTGCCACTGATTGTCGAAGTGGTGGATAGCGAGGAGAAGATCAGCCTGATCATGCCACGCATCGAGGAAATGGTTGGTGATGCCATGATCACTCTGGAAAAAGTGACCGTAGTTCGCCGTTCACAGGAGCATAAAGCTCAGTAATAATATTGTATTGCGGCAGACTAACCACATTCGGCGCAACCGGCCCATGGCCATGACAACAGGGACAGACGCCAGGCTTGACAAAGATAAATGCCAGGGTCTCTTTACTGTTCCGGCCAATATAGTGTATAGTACGTAACCATGAAGAATATCTATCAAACATGGATTCACCCCTCCTCCCTTTTATTACTTGTTGTCCTTTTGTTTCCCGCCACTTCTCACGCCATCACACTCAGTAAAAATACCGTCTGGCAGGGTGAGATCAAAATAAGCGAAGACATTCTCGTACCAAAAGGGATCACCCTTACCATCAGGCCGGGAACTTCTGTCAAAGCTGCAGTTGCTGAAAGTACAAAGACCGATCCCGAATATATCTCGCCGCTGACTGAAATAACCATTCGCGGGATCCTGAAAGTTGAGGGCACGCCTGCGGCTCCTGTGAATTTCCTTGGGGAGGATAACAAAACCGGCAACTGGGCAGGGATTGTTATCGACCAGGGGGAAGCTGATATGGGCTTTTTTCATATCAGAAATGCCGAAACGGCCATCCACTCACTCGACGGAAAACTGAAGCTGAACGGAGCCGTCATTCAGGACAATCGTTACGGATTGGTGCTACAGGGGAGCAGAAGCGTTACCGTACAGGAGAATTCTCTGATAACCGGAAACGATTATGGAGTAATGACCCTTCAGGGAGCTCAGCTTAACACAACAGCATCCAAACTGACCGGCAACAGAAAGAAGGACAGCTACAGCGCATCGAAAAAAGAACTCCCCTACCCTGCAAGCTTGGACAATAACAAAAACCCGCCCGTCAGCAGGCGCTACCAGGATGCTGCATTTCGTGGCGACATGGTCTGGCAAGGACGCATTGAGGTCGCCGGAACAATCAGGGTGCCGCAAGGGAGCAGACTGATCATCATGCCCGGCTCGATCATCGAGTTTGTAAAAAAAGATACCAACGGCGACGGGATTGGAGAAAACGGCATCATGGTTCAGGGACGCCTGATTGCAAGGGGAACCAAAGAAGAGCCGATCGTGTTTCGATCCGCAGAAAAAATCAAGGCGATGGGCGACTGGGACTCGATCAATATCATGGATAGCGCCCTGGGACAAAATCTGATTGAGAACTGCATAATTGAAGATGCCTACCGGGGACTCCACTTCCATTTTTCCAATGTCGCCGTACATAACTCTATCATCTTGAACAATTACCGTGGAATCCAGTTCCAGGAATCGCAGGTTGATCTGAGAGGAAACTATCTGGCTGGCAACAATAGCGGGGTTCAGGGGCGTGATTCCGACCTGATTTTTTCTGACAATACTCTGCAAAACAATTATGTGGGCGCCAATTTCTTCCGCACGACCATGACTGCAATCGGAAACAGAATCGTGGGAAACTGGAAAGAGGGACTGCGGATACGCGAAGGTGTTTCCACTTTGCAGGAAAATTTGTTCGAAGGCAACCGACAGGGTTTATTGCTGGCCGATATGTTTTATGGATCTTACGTGCGCAACAGTTTCACGAACAACCTGGAAACCGGACTTGCAATCAAGAATGCCGATAATATCGAAGTTTCCGGAAATGTCATTGCCTCAAACGGAATCAACGGATTGAATATTCAAGATTCCAGAGCTCTTATCAGGGGCAATCAAATCACTGATAATAACGAACGCGGCATTGGTGTCCAGTCATTTGGCGGTCTGATTACGGAGAATAACCTAACGGCCAACGGATTATATGCAATCGACCTCGACGGTCCCGGCGATGTGGCAGCCACCTCCAACTGGTGGGAAACGGACAACCCGGCCGAGGTGATTCTGGATGCCAGAGTTGATTCATCCAGAGGCAGAGTCATTCACGATAAGGCCCAGAACAAACCGTTCCAGTTTACATGGCCATTGCAGACGATATCATCCGACACAATTTGGCGGGGCGCAATTACCATCAACAGGAACACAACTGTCCTGGCTGCAACTACACTAAAGATTGAACCGGAAACTACAGTCCAATTCGCAAAAGACACCGGCTTACTGATAAAAGGCAGGATGATTGCAATGGGTAAACCGGCTAAAAAAATAGTCTTTACCTCCATTGAAAAAAAAGCGGCTTCGGATTGGGACGAAATACAGCTGGAATATGCCACCGGCAGCGTTATTTCCAATTGTGTATTTGAATATGCAAACTGGGGTCTTCACAGTCACTTTACCAACCTGTCCATCTCCGGCAGCATCTTCAGAAAAAACTTCGGGGGAATGCGGTTCAGGAGCGGGCCGGTCGAAATAAAACAATCAACTTTCGAACACAACTCCATCGGTATCAGGTCATACATTGGAAATGCTGTAATCAGCGACAATATCATAACCAATAATGAAACCGGCATCTTCGTCAGAGAAAAGGGGGGGGGACTGCAGATAACCCGCAACAACATTTTCGACAACAGCAGCTACAACATCCGGGTCGGCGACTTCAACAACGAGGACGTGCCGGCGCAAAACAACTGGTGGGGAAATGTAGAACCACTCGCTACTCTTTTTGATGGCAGGAACGAACCTGGAATCGGAAATGTTCTTTACGAACCATTCAGTAATAAACCGTACAGTGTCGGCGCAGGTACATATCCATGAAAACACTGAATTTGCTCTTCCTGATTGCAATTGCACTGTTTTGCAGTACCGGGGCTTTCGCTGATGGTGCGGTCGTCAAGGCCAGAATCAGAGACATCAACGGCAAACCGGTTGCCGGTGTAAAAGTGTTTCTCTATGAGAGTACAAATGTTCGCAAACCGGCCGATTTCATTTCCACTCCTTCAGATGAAAAAGGGCAGACTGTCATAAATGTACCCATAGCTAAATACTGGGCGGTTGCCAGACTGAAAATGGGTGCCTTGTATGGCCCCTTGATGCCGGGCGACAAGCATTCCGGTGAACCGGTTGAAATTGACTGTTCCGACGTTGCCAGCAGTGAAACGGAATTCGTTGTGGCAGACATCCTTGAAGTCGGGCAGAAAAAACGCACAAGCAATTTGGACACAGTCAGGGTACGAGGGCGGGTGTTGGATAAGGACGGAAATCCGCTGGCAAATGCATATGTATTCGCAAACAGAACTAAAGAAATCGAATACGTCCCCGAATTCATCTCCGCATCGACCGGGATGGAAGGGTTTTTCACCTTGTATCTGCCATCCGGAGGCAAATTTTTCATAGGTGCTGCCCGCCAATTTCCTCCGCCGACTATACCCGCCCGGCTCAAAGAGTTAGTGCCGGAACCCGGAAAGTTTGATATTGCCACTGACGTTGCATTAATAGTAAACTAATCCTTTGTGCTTTGGGTCAGAGGATGACTACACGAACTGTTACAAACCGATTGGAGTTAATTATGAAAAGAATCATTTCGCTGTGTATTGCCATTTCTTTTTTTGCTATTGCCCAGATTTCCGGGGCTTGCGTAGGAAAGACAATCCATCTTGGAATTTCCAATGCTGCTAACGAACAGTTACTGGCCGAAATGGCCTCTTTGCTGATTAGTGAGCGAACCGGATCTTCAGTAAAGGTAGACGTGTACAAGGATTCGAAGGAACTTTACAACGCTGTCAGACAAGGCAATGTAAATGTGATAATTGAAACGACCGGTCATGCGCTGGAAGTACTAGGCAAACGCAAGGATACCGGTGCGTCATCCACTTTTGATTATGTAAAAAGTGAGTACCGCAAAAACCTGAATATGATCTGGCTTGAACCGATCGGCGGGAGCCAATCGTATGCTTCGGTGCTAACTGTCGATACTCTTTCAAACTATCCTGCGCTTCCAAAACTGCTGAACAAGCTGTCCGGCGTACTGAACAGCGATATTTATTTGAAACTTCTGAAATCAGTTGATTCATCCGACAAAACAAAAAAAGTTGCGAAAGATTTCCTGAAGGGCAAGAAACTGATTTAATTAATGGCCATACTAGACAAGCTCAATAAACTGCCAATCTGGGTTGCTTCAACCGAATGCGCCGTAATACTGTTCCTTGCAATTGCCGCTGTCGCCATACCAGGAACTTTCATGGAGGACAGGAGCATTTATGCTAGTCCGCTGTTTCTCGTTTTGCTGGGTGTCTTCGGACTTAACCTGCTTCTGTGCACGATAAAGAGACGCGGGACCATATCAAGGCCGGTGCTGATACTGCATACCGGAGTGCTGCTGACATTGGCCGGATGTATTGCCACTTCATTTGGTTATGTGGCCACCGTTAATATCTATGAAGGCACTTCGGTAAACAAGTTTTACCGATGGGACAAAAAAGCGGATGTAGACCTGGGTTTCGATCTGCTCGTAAAGAAGATTAATTCTGAATACTATCCGATTCCGGTCAAAGTGGGTGTTTTAAAGGGGTTGCAGAAAGAAAACCTGTTTATTCTAAAAACCGGAGAGAGTTTTGAATTCAACGGGTACCGGATTGCGGTGGAATCTCTGGACCCGGTTACCGAGCAATTAACCTTGACGGTTTATGAGCAGAACAGAAGAATAGGTTCGTACAACACATCCGGATTATCCGATCTTCCAGCCGACTTTCCATATACATTCGCACTGGTTGCTTTTCAGAACCCGCGACTGAAACGATTGTGGGTGGATTTGGACATTAACCAGAACTCTGGAAACATCGCGGGCGGAACTTCCGAAGTTAACGGCCCTTTCCAATGGGGAGGGCTTTATTTTTATAATACCCAGATTGGCAAGGATTCCGAAGGCACACCATATGCGGGCATCCAGATTGTGCGTGATCCGGGCCGTCCGGTGGTCTTTGCCGGTTTTGCCGTTATGGGACTGGGAGCGGTATTATCATTCAAGCGGCGTTTTTCAAGGAAGGTATAATGTCTAACATCTTTTCATTTGTCATGGTAACTGGGCAGACAACTGCTACGGCAGGCTTCTCAGCGGATACTTTCGTTCAGAAATATGGACATAGTGAGATTGCATGTTTCTGAATTTTTTCAAAAAAAAACCTAAAGATTCATGCGAGATACACGGGCACCACGGAAGCCATGGAAACTGGATGCTGATGGGGATGACTCTGGCCTCGCTCGCTCTGATGGTCTGGCACTTGTTAACTTACGGACCAAGCGGGCATTCAGTCGCAACCGGTGATGTTCCCGACCCGTTTCCGACCATGTTTGGAAAAGAAATATGGGATCTTTTTTTCAACAAACACGGAGTTCTGGCAGAACTGACAGATGTGCTGCCGTACTTCATTGTTGGTGTTCTGCTGGCGGGCTACCTGAGAACCTTCAAGGTGGCTGTAAAACTACAGTCCACCCTCAGGAAATACGGTATCGCAAGCGTATTTCTGGCTTCTTTTGTTGGGATAATAACTCCGCTCTGCGCATGCGGCACGGTTACCACAGCGCTTAGCCTGCTGTTTGCCGGGATCCCTCTGGCTCCGGTCATGTCGCTAATGGTCACATCTCCCCTGCTCAGCCCCTCGACCTACTTGATCACCCTGAACGACCTCGGATCAGAGTGGACTGTTGTAAGAACTCTTTCCGCTTACCTTATGGGTGTTTTCGCGGGATTGGTTACTTACTATGTGGGTAAATATACCAGCTTCGAGAAGAACGACATCTTTGTTGAAGGTGGCATCATCAGGGGGGACTTCCATGACGACGATTACCCGGATGAGCGTCTAAGATGCAACTGCAGAAGAAATTTCGGCAACCGTGTTGCGGTGAAAACCGGCAATAAATTCCTTGTTTTTCTCGCCAAGTCGTCAGAGATGCTCTGGGTCGTCGGCAAGTACATTTTGGTCGGAGTCATTATCGGGGCTGTAGTGGAACGCTACCTGCCTACCAGTTGGATTTACCGCTTCTTTGGCCAGAAAGATCCGCTGAATATTGTCTGGATAACACTTGCATCGGTACCGGTTTTCCTGCACCAGGTCAGCGCTTCCAGCATCCTGTCGCACATTAAGAGCGCACTCGATGGAACTCTTGACGGAGGAGCGGCACTTGCGTTCATGACCGGAGGCCCTGTAACAGCGGTGCCGACTATGGTTTTGTTCTGGAGTTTTTTCAGAAAAAGGGTCTTTACGCTCTACATGGTGGTCTGCCTTGTGGGAACAATGCTGATCTCCTACGGATTCCAGCTGCTTATTTTCGTTCCTGGCGTAGATCTTGGCAATCCGCTCATGAAAGATGTCAGCACCATTTCAGGCGGCTCTTCTGCAATTATTCACAAAAGCGGTCCGAACGCCAGGATGGTCATGGATCCGGCCGGAAAGGGAATCATAGCAACATTTACCAACGACGTGGACGGAAATGGCGCCATAGTTTTTGATGCGGCCCCCTCCCGCTTCAGCAGTTCTCTGGATAGCAGCAACAATAATCGGAATTATGTACTCAACGTTGCCGATTGGCTGGAACAGCGTGTTAATACTGAACCTAAGAAACAGATTCTTGTTTATACCCCTGACGGCACTTCCCCTGTTGAAAGCGGCACACTGTCCGAACTTTCCGGCAAGGGCTACAAAGTAAAGGTTTCCAACAGAAAAGAAACGCCGCAATTGACTGAACGTCTGCTTAACGATTACAGCCAAATCTGGTTATTCTTTGACGCAAGCAGCACTGGGGCGTTAAATAACGAAGAGTTGAAGCTGGTGAAAAAACAAAATGATAAAAGCAAGGGATTGTTGATTGTCGCAGCCCCCCCCACTGCCGCCAATCCATCTGAACAGGCTGCAAACAAACTATCAGCGCATTATGGCGTACAATTCAGCGGTATCGTGGAGAACGGTAAAAAAATGCAGGTATCTGTTGCTTCCAACCTGCTAGACCGGGCTTCGGTGCTATTGGGTTCTATTCTTAAATTGGTTAACAAAGCATGACAGACACAACAGGTAATCAACACGTTTCAATGCAGTGACACTTTAACCAGGAGGACAACATGAAAACACAGGTTTTTGACGTAAAGGACATTAAGAAATTTGATGATGCAAAGCGCCACCAGGAAACGATCTTTTCCGACGACCATGCCCGGATCACACTGATCTGCATGAAGCCGGGGCAGGAAATCATCACTCACACTCATCACGGCAGCCACATCTGGACCGTCATGGAAGGCGCGGGCGAACTTGTCTCCGGAAAGCAGAGCCGCACCATCACCATGGGACAGGTAGTTGTCGTACCGGCTTTTGAGGATCATGGCATCCGAAACTCATCATCGGAAAATCTGGTAATTGTATCGATAACCGGCCAGGGCGACTAACCGGACTGCAGGACGATGGTCTTTGCAGCGGATTCTTTTGAAATGCGCCCCATCAAGCGGGGTCGCAATGGGGTAAGACAATGCAAGGTATAATGCGCAACCCTGTCGTCATGTGGCGCGAGGAGCTGGATGCCATGACCGAGGCGCAAAATGGCCTCGATCGTGGAGATGATGTTGGCGATATCGGTACGGCAGTGCTTTTCTCCGGCGGAGCCATGTTGTCAATCAATTTTCTCGGCACTGAAATCTGGAAGCTGTGCGATGGCCGTAGCATGGACGAGATTGTTTCAGCACTGCTGGAACAATTCGATGTGGAGCGGGATGTGCTGCGCGAAGATGTGCAAAGTTTCATAGATGAACTCACAAAAAAAGGATTTGTCACCAATGCAGAATGAGATTGTCCTGGAAGCGCCTCTGACCATTAACTGGGCTATCAACAACAGTTGCAACTTTGCCTGCCAACACTGTTACAGCAGAAATGACACTCAGGACGAGTTGCCGCGTGAGGTTCTGTTCGCCTGCCTTGAAAAGGTTGCCAAGGCGGGCGTACTTTCCGTCAATTTTGGTGGTGGAGAACCGTTGTTGCACCCTCATCTGCTTGAAATAGCGTCCTTTGCAAGCGGTCTTGGTCTGCGTGTTTCCATGAACAGCAACGGCTGGCTTGTTGATGCACAAAAAGCAGCGGAGTTAAAAGCAGCCGGTTTCAACAAGGTCGGGATCAGCATTGACAGCCACCTGCCGGAAACTCACGATCAATTTCGGGGAGTTCCGGGGAGTCACGCCCGTGCAGCTGCAGCCCTCGGCCATCTGGCGGCAGCCGGAATCACCACCTCAATTTCCACCGTCATTTGCCGCATCAACAGCACAACCATAGAAGAACTGATCAGTTTCGCCCTGCAACATAAAGCCGGACAACTCAATTTTCACAACTTCAAATGCTCCGGCCTCGGACTGGCGAACAAAGATGAACTCGACCTGACTCCGGAAGAGTGGAAGCTGTTCTACCGTGGCGCACTGGCTGCAAAAGAGCGGGAAAAATTACTCGACGTTTCCCTGGACGACCCTATCATCGCCCTGCTGGGAGCCAGAGATACAGCCAGCATGGTCAAAGGGAGCGTCTGCGGCAAATTGTCCCTCAACATCAAATCCAATGGTGATATGACCCCCTGCGGCTTCATACCGGTAGTAATCGGAAATATCGTTAAAGATGACTTGCGCACCATCTGGCGTGACTCGGTTGTGCTGGACAAGATGCGCAACAAAAAACCGACCGGGAAATGTTCCGGATGCAGCAAATACGAGGACTGTCTTGGAGGCTGCACGGCACGGGCCCTGGCACTGACCGGAGACATGAACAGTCCCGACCCGCATTGCTGGGGAGACGAAAAAGACGGGCAGTGAAAAACAGTAATTACCGGCAACAGCACCTAAAGGCCTTATAATGGAACTGGCAACACCAATAACGATTTACTGGGATATTCCGAAATATACAAAGGATAGCGAGTCCATTAAGCGGATATGCGCAGACATTTCGGCGTGTCATCCGCTCATGCTTCAGCTCCACTGCCGCCACGACTCTGTTCAACCAAATGGCAACGTATCTATCATACTGGAACAATTGCAGAAATCCGGCATTGCTGTTTTCCTATCCGTTCCAGCCAAGACCGTTGAAAACGCATCACTCAATTTTTTGCCTAATATTGCTGTTAAAGAACTTCTTCTTTCTACAGAACATCTGAACGAGCTTACCCCGGCATTTTCCACGGTAAAATCAATTCCGGGCACTGCGGTAGGCGTCTCTTTTTCAGTCACCAGGAATAACTGGAAACAACTCCCGGAACTTGTCGAACTTTGCCGGAGTTCAGGCGTCCAACGACTCGTACTCCCGATGCAGCGGCTTTACAATAATGAAACTCCATTTTTCATATCCGTCGATGAGCAACAGGAACTGACAAATTCGTTGTCGAAAAAAGGTGGGATAAAGGATCTGAACCTTACCATCCACGATCCCTTTCTATGGCGGGCATTCAATCCCGGAATTCCGTTCCCTCAGGCTGGTTGCCAGGCAGCCAACACCATGATTGCCATTGCGCCCGACGGCGGAGTTTATCCATGTCCGACCCTGCCTGTCAGGCTCGGGACAATTGGTGAAAATTCGCTCAGGGAAATAATATTATCCTCCGCTAAAAAAATTCTTCGGCGGAAATTGCTTTCCCCTCCCGAAGACTGCCTTGATTGCACTGATGTATCCATCTGTCGAGGCGGATGCAGAGGCAGGGCTCTTGTGCTTGAAGGATCTCTGGATGGCATTGATGCAGCCTGCAAATGAAAAAGGAAGATCTTAAGATGAGCTACGATGAAATAGTTGCGTTTCACGGACACACCTGTCCCGGCTTGGCAATCGGCTACCGAATGTCGCTGGCGGCTATGACAGCTTTAGGCGTTGTCCGCTCAGGCGACGAAGAGCTAGTTGCCGTTGTAGAAAATGATGCTTGCGGTGTGGATGCCCTGCAATGTGTTACCGGATGCACCTTCGGAAAGGGTAACCTGTTGTTTCTGGATTACGGCAAAAATGCATATACGCTCTTCTCGCGATCATCCTCTAAGGGTGTCCGAGTCGTATTCCAAGCACAATCCGTCCCAGAGGGCCTACGCGGAGACAAACCGGCCTACATCAGATTCCTGCAGGAATGCCCGGAGGAGTCAATACTTACAATAAGCCGCATAACTGACGAGCCGCCAAAACCGGCCAGAATTCGCAACTCCATCGTTTGCCACTCCTGCGGTGAATCCGTAATGGACACCAGATTGAGGCAAATTGGTAATCGACAGGTTTGCATCCCCTGCGCGGTCACACATGAGTTGGTAATTTAAAGACTTCATCTCAGGACAGGAAACCGCACATGACAATTCGACGATTATTAAATTTAATGTTTATATCCGCACTGCTGCTGGCAATGGTCGGCTGTAAAAGTGAAGGCAAGCGTCCGGTGGTAAAGATCGGTTACATGCTTTGTAACAGCGAGGAGGAAACGACTCATCGCTTTCGACCATTAACCCGTTATCTGTCAGACAAGGTCGGGGTGGATTTCGTCATGGTGCCGGTTGACACAAATGATTTTGAAAAACGTTTTAAAAACGGTGAGTTCAGTTTTACTCACACTAACTCGATTCTGTACGTCATCCTGCATGAAAATCAGGGAGCAGAGCTTCTTGCATCGGAAAAGCGCGGCAAATTCGGTTCACGAACCGCCGGTACAATTATCGCAAGAAAAGGTAGCGGAATTGAAAAGTTGGCCGACATCAAAGGCAAGCGAATGGCATTCGGCCCAATGCTTGCGCCAACCGGCTACCTGGCGGAATACGACCTGATGCTGGCGGCAGGTATAAATCCGGAGAATGACCTGGGGCATTACACAATTCCCACTGGGTCATTCAAGCATGAAAAACTGATTTATGGCGTACTATACGGCAAATATGACGTAGCCGCCGCCCCGATCCTTGATATCGAGAATATGACCCGCGAGGGGAAGATTGCCGCCGATGACTTTGTCATACTGGCCCAGAGCGTTCCAATTCCATATTGCACCTTCGCAAATGCAAAGGGCACCGATCCTGCATTGGTTAAAAAAGTAAAGGATGCATTGATGTCTCTGAAACCATCCGACACCGCAGAGGTAGACGGCGAGCAGCTGAAAGTAATGAAAGCCGCCTGGATTGACGGCTACGAAGAACTGCTCGACAGTGACTTCAATCCAATCCGTGAAATGGCCAAGCGCGTCAATATGCCGCCATATCAGAAGTATTAGTTTTTTCCTGCCTACCCGAGGTCAGCTTTTAAATGTTCAAAGACCGTTTCGACAAAATCTGCTGGTCGCTGCTTGCAATTACTCTGGCATCCCTGATGGCCATTTTAATTGTCAATAACGGCAAACCCGGGGGCAAGTCCGGCAACGCCCTTGGCAAGGCGCTGGAACGCGACATGGCCTATAAAGCACGTGTGGAACTGATCAACAAGCTTTATGGTCCGGTAGAGTCGTTGCAAAAGAGCGGCAGCAAGCAGGAAGCCTTATTGAAACTGGATGAACTCATTAGACTTTATCCGGGGGAAGCGCACGGACATATACTGCAGGGACAGATTTTATTTGAAATGGGTGCGATTGACGAAGCCATCACTTCTTTTTTCGAAGGGGTAAAGCTGAACGGGGATTACGTAGACAGTAAAAGTCCGCTCTCACGACGCCCGGAAATACAGCGATTGATAGATGAGGCCGCAAAAAGCATCAGCTTGCGTGCCGACGCAAACCCAGATAACAAAAGCATTGCTGCTTCAATGAGAAAAATTAATTACCTTAAGAGCCGTCTGGCCGGAGGGTGCGAATAGATGCTGCGCAGCCGTGATTTCTGGATGGTCGTTTTTGTGGGAGCTCTTCTGGGCGGATTGGGTGTACTGCTCTCCGTTTGGGGCAACCCTGAAAATTCCGGCATTTGCGTTTCCTGTTTCATGGAGAACAGCGCCGGGGCGCTCGGTTTGCATGACAACACCAATATGCAGTATCTGCGGCCGGAACTGATCGGTTTTGTGCTGGGTTCAACTGTCAGCGCCATCTTTTTCCGTGAATTTCGCTCCAGGGGGGGCAGCGCTCCACTGTCGCGACTGTTTCTTGGCATATTCATGATTTTCGGGTGTGCCGTTTTTATCGGATGTCCTATCAAGCTGTTTTTGCGCCTGTCGGCCGGTGACTTGACCGCAGTTTCCGGGGTAATCGGGCTCTTGGCAGGAGTTTGGGCCGGCTTGAAGGGATTGGCCAGCGGCGTGGAGCTGACCGCTCCTAAAACCGGAAATGGCAGCGGTGGCCACCTGATTCCGGCATTGTTCATGCTGCTGCTGATTTTTTTCATGGTTCGCCCAGGCTTTCTGCTGTTTTCCAGCAAGGGTAGCGCCACTCAGCATGCCCCCTGGATGATCGCTCTGGCAGCCGGTTTGGCACTTGGCATACTGGCCCAGCGCAGCCGTTTTTGCATCACCGGCAGCATCCGGGATACCCTGCTGATGGGCATCAGAATCTCGGCCGTGTGGGGATTATTGGCCTTCTTGATTGTTTCGCTGCTGTTAAGCATAGCGACCGGCAGATTTCACTACGGACTATACGGTCAACCTGGTGCCCATCTGGATTATGTCTGGAGTTTCCTGGGAATGGGACTGGTCGGCTGGATATCGGTCATCATTGGAGGTTGCCCGTTCCGCCAATTGATAAAGGCTGGAGAAGGCGATGCTGATGCTGGTCTGGTTGTGGTCGGAATGTTTATTGGCGGAGCATTGGCACAGTCATGGGGGATCGCGGCGACCGCTGCCGGCGTATCGCTTTATGGCAAGGTAGCGGTCCTCATCGGATTTGTACTGGTTGCTTCAGCAAGTATCTTTTTGCGGCAACGAAACAGCTGAACAAAGATTGAATATCCCAGCTTACTGCTGCTGTCTTCCTCAAAATCGCATCATAGATCTTCTGCGGTGGTGGTCATTACCAACTTACCGTGCTTGACCCCCTTAACACCGATCAATTCATTGGCGATCTGTTTGATGTCCCTGACTGCGCCGCGAATAATCAGCACCTCAAGACAGTTATGGGCATCCAGGTGCACATGCAAGGCCGATATGATCTGATGGTGGTGGGAGTGCTGGTGTTCGGTCAGTTTATCAGAAAGATCACGCACATGGTGATTGTAGACCAGCGTCACCGTACCAACCGCTTCCTGATCTTCGGAACCGAGGCGCTCCTCTACCAAAGAAGCCCGGATCAGGTCACGGATCGCCTCAGAGCGGTTCATGTAATTCTTCTGCTCGATCAGTTCATCAAAACTTGCCAACAGATTTTCATCGAGCGAAATGCCAAACCTGACCGTATTTCCCATGGCTGGCTCCTTGTATAATGTTATCAGCGCCGCATACTACCCGAACCAGGGATATAAATAAAATCTTTTCCGTGGCCGGATTATTATTAATACTTGCCGAATAACTTAAGTAGCACGAATCTGAAATTTTAGCGCTTGACATCAGTTTGTTATAGTAGGATAAGAATCGTGTCACTAATTTCAAATTCGTATCCACCAACAAGAAGGATTTAGTCATGCATATGGCAGATGCACTGTTATCGCCGACAGTTGGTGGAACAATGTGGGCGGTTTCGGCAGGCACAATCGCGTTCTGTTCCAGGAAGATACGACGGGATACAGATGACAGCAAGATTCCGCTTATGGGAGTCCTGGGTGCCTTTATTTTTGCGGCCCAGATGATCAACTTCACCATCCCGGTCACCGGTTCTAGCGGTCACCTTGGCGGAGGGATGATCCTGGCAATTCTGCTTGGCCCCTATGCAGCCTTTCTGACAATTGCGTCGGTGCTGATGGTTCAGGCGCTGTTCTTCGCAGATGGAGGATTGCTGGCTCTGGGCTGCAACATATTCAACCTCGGTTTTTTTCCTGCCTTCATCGCCTACCCATTCATTTACAAGAAAATGATCGGCAGCCAGCCGTCTGTCACAAGGCTTACGGTTGCCTCCATTATTGCCGCAATAGTCGGGTTGCAGCTGGGAGCCTTTGGTGTAGTTCTCGAGACAATTTTCTCCGGGATTTCATCACTCCCCTTCCCGACTTTTGTGGCTGTCATGCAGCCGATCCATCTGGCCATCGGGATTATTGAAGGCCTGGTCACCGCGTCGGTGGTTTCGTTTGTCTACAAAGCCAGGCCGGAAATCATGCAGAGTGCCGTGGAGTCACATCCCATCGGCAGTTATTCGGTCCGTGGCGTTGCGCTGGCATTTTTGGTTGCGGCAATCATTACGGGCGGAATCGTATCCTGGTTTGCCTCAACAAATCCCGATGGCCTGGAATGGGCCATAACCAAGGTAACCGGCAAGGAAGAACTAGATGGACCAAAGCAGGGTTTGCACGCTGCACTGAGCACGCTTCAGGAAAGAGTTTCGTTTTTGCCAAATTACGCATTCAAGAAACCAGCTGAGGCAACAAACGTGGTAATAGAGCATACCCAACCACTGCCGTCCGTGCAAACGGGACAGAAAGCAGGAGCAGCCACCTCTCACTTTGAAACCACTGTTGCGGGCCTGGTAGGCGGAGCATCGACCTTGGTGATTGCGTTTCTGATTGGTGCCATACTCAAGCGAAGAGGCCAGACTGAGTACGCCAAAAAGCGGTCTGAACAAACGGGTAATTGCAAGCCGTAGAATGGCGGCATCATGTTGTAGCTATTACCTGTGATCTGTTTTTTTACCGGGGGGAGCGGGACGGAATCCCGTTCCCCTTTTTCTGCCAAAGGAAGAGCCATGGCTTCAATACATAAAGCAGTGCTCGATCTCAAGAGTTTGGACCTGCTGGCAAACGGCAATTCATCTGTCCACAGCCTGGATGCCAGAGCCAAAGTCCTGGTATCGCTGGTATTTATTCTCTGCGTAGTTTCCTATGGCCGGTACGAACTTGCCGTTCTATTCCCCTTCTTCATATTTCCGATTGTAATGATTTCCATGGCAGGCCTGCCGCCGCTATTTATCCTCAAAAAGATCCTCCTGCTCTGTCCCTTTGTGCTGGCGGTTGGAATATTCAACCCGGTCTTTGACCGGCAGATACTCCTGCAACTGGGTCCGCTGGGCATCTCGGGCGGCTGGGTATCCTTTGCATCCATACTGACCCGCTCCATCCTTACCGTCGGGACAGGATTTATACTGGTCGGTGTGACCGGTTTTACCGCCGTATGTCAGGCCCTGGAAAAACTGGGGATGCCGAGGGTTTTTGCCGTCCAGTTACTGTTCCTGTACCGCTACATCTTTGTGCTCACCGAAGAATCGGGGCGTGCTTCCCGGGCCCGGGAATTGCGTTCCTGCGGCAAAAAAGGGTTGGGGATCCACAGCTTCAGTTCACTGGTCGGACATCTGCTGTTGCGAACCTGGCAGAGGGCCGAACGAATCCATATGGCAATGCTGGCCCGCGGCTTTACCGGAGAATTTCACGCCAGTCGCCAATCGGGCTTCGGCATGCCGGAAATTCGTTTTGTGTTGATCTGGTCCACACTATTTATATTTCTGCGACTACAGAATGTCCCACAACTTCTGGGCTCGCTCATCACGGGGTTGAATCCATGAGCCACCATATTGTCGAAGTAAAAAATCTACAACACATCTATTCCGATGGCACTGCTGCCATCAAAGACGTTTCCTTCATTATCACTCACGGTGAGTCGGTCGGCATTATCGGAGCCAATGGAGCGGGCAAATCGACACTTCTGCAACATCTTAATGGCAGCCTGGAACCGACCGGAGGCTCGATTCACATCGGCCACACCCCGCTTACCAAAGGTACCCTGCCCGACATCAGACGCACCGTCGGCATGGTGTTTCAGGACCCGGATGATCAGCTCTTCATGCCGACGGTCTTTGACGATGTCGCCTTTGGTCCGCTTAATCTCGGTTATACGCCAGCGGATGTGGAAGAAAGAGTGACAGAAGTATTGGAACTGGTCGGTGCCGGGCACCTGAGGGACAAACCACCCTACCACCTTTCCGGAGGCGAAAAGAAACGTGTGGCAATTGCCACAGTACTCTCCATGTCGCCCGACATCCTGGTCATGGATGAACCGACCAACGGCCTTGACCCGTTTGCCCGCAGACAGCTGATAAAACTGATGCGGGATTTCAAACACACCAGAATCTTTACCAGCCATGATCTGGACATGGTGCTGGAACTATGTAATCGGGTGATTGTACTGCATGAGGGGGTGGTTCGGGCAGACGGGCCGACGCTGGAGATATTCAACAATGACAAACTGTTGTCAGAATGTCGTCTCGAAAAACCTTTTTCGATGCAAGGTTGCCCAGTGTGCAGCAGTGCTATAAAATAGAAACCTCCACCCGTATTGCGGAGTGAAGGCTAGGAGATTGGCATTTTAGCATTTTCAATGTAACTCGTAACATAAAGAGAGGGTGAAGCCTTATCAGCCCCACCCTCAAAGCATCTGATATCAGCAAGGATGGACGTTAGCGGAACCAACTACACGAGGCTTGATGTAAGTACGTTTTTTCATTTGTCCAGCTCCTTTCCGCACGTTATCAAGGCGTGCATGTAAACTTATCAAGTTTGCGTTTAACTTATACCTTTTTATCATCCGGTTGGCAAGAACACTGTTTCCAATATGCCTGGAATTCTGAGAGTAAATATCGGGAAAACAGGAGTATCCTAAGGAATCGGCGCAACGGCCGGATGGTGATCCATCTGGCCACCCGCATGCCCCTTGACCGCTCTCATCAGCGCCTTAACCTCTTCAGGCATCTGCTTACCCTCCCGCATGGCAGCCTTCATCTGACCCGCCAGATACGAATGATTGATGAGAATATCCAGAACAGAGATCATAAACTCCTGCTTCCAGGGAGAAAGCTGGTACAAGTTCTGGAATTTATGCATGAAAAACTTTTGCGATGCTTTGCCGAGCTCCCGTTCCAGCTCCTCCATAGTCATGTTCCTGGGCTTGATGACCGGTTCAACCAGATTGTACTTACTGTAATCCTTGGTAAAAACGAATTCTTCCAATTGCGGATACAACTCGGCATACGGCCAGGGAGCAATCGCAAGAAAAAAAGCCATGTCCGGATTATAATGTTTGGCAAGCTCGATGGTTTTGGCAATGGACTCGGGAGTGTCGTCCGGCATACCCAACACAAAGGACGTTTCAGAAACTATATCGGCATTATTGATCAGATCAATAGCCTGCTTTGACTGGGCTACTTCCGTATCTTTTTTGAACAGATCCAGAGTTTCCTGAGAGCCTGCCTCAACACCGACGTAGATATGATCAACTCCGGCCTTGCGATATTTCCACATGATATCGGCATCGCGAATAATGTCATCAACCCTGGTTTCCATCAACAGCTTGACCGGCACCTGCCGTTCAATCATCAGATCGAGTATCTTTTCCCAGCGCTGACGATCATAGGTCGGAAGTTCGTCTGACAGCATCGCCACCTGAACGCCATAGATCCTGGACAGCATCTCAATCTCGTCAACCACATGTTCGGCAGAGCGGGCGCGCCAAGACTGTGCCCAGAAAAGCTGCTGCGAACAGAATGAACATTGGGATTTACATCCGCGTGAGGTGGAAATAATCGCCAGTCGCGCATTATTCTTGGCCCGATAGGTATAGATGGGCCACTCAACCAGATCCCAGGCGGTGGGCAGACCATCCAGATCATGGATATATGCGGCTTTCGGCGTAACTACCACAGCATCATTCCGCCAAAAAGCGAGACCATTAACCGTGGCCGGGTCACCGCCCTCATTAAGGCAATTCAGCAGCTCAACCAGAGTCACCTCACCTTCGCCGCGCACTATGTAGTCAAGAACTTCATGGCTGCCCTTTAAAACCTCATCAAAACAGAATGCCGCATGGACATTGCCCAAAACGGTCACGACATCGGGGTTGATCTGTTTTGCCAGATCGCACAACTCAAGTGCTTTGACAATGGAGGCGGTAAATGATGTGGTGGCAATAATATCCGGCTTGAAAGCTTCAATGCGCGCTTGTATCTCGGGCCATTTGTGCCAAAGGGACATGGCATCGTAATAATCAACCTCATAACCCGCCGCCCTCAGAGAACCGGCGATATAGACAAAACCCACATTCAGCCATGTCCCGGCCGATTCAACAACACCGGAATGATATGGCGGAGTTATAAGAGCAACTCTTTTTATGGTCATTTATATCCTCGTAACTTCGAATCACTATCAGGTTCAACAAGATAAATATTATCCGATTGAATTTAATTTGTCTGCAAAATTCTCTCCGAACTTTTTACCAAACAAAATACAACAGCAACCTGAAAACTCCAGGCCGGCAAAAAAATCAACGGGACGTTACGGCATCAACCTCAGCATAAATAATGCTTGAAACTGTTCGTATAACTTCAGCCTGCCTGGCTGCATCACGCCCCTCCGTCATGATCCCAAGAATATAGGCCCCTTTTGGGTGATAGATAATGCCAAATTCATGGAGTTGCCCGTCCACATTTTGACTTCCGAGTTCGAACTCTCCAAATTTGGCTGCAACAACAGTCCCTTTGGGCACTCCGGCAACTATCCCCTGCGGGAAATCCTGCAGACTGAGTAGTTGCAGTGCTTTTTCCGACATTTCGTGGTTCAGGAAAGAGGCATTGTACAAAATGCGGAAGAAACCGGAATAGCCATGTACAGTCAGGTAGTTGCCGCCGTCGTACATGTGATTGCTGATATCCATGCCATCAAGAACCGAGTTCAGTTCATCCGGCTGCAGCTCATTAAACAGCAGATATGTAGCGTTGTTGTCTGAATAGTTAAGCATATAGTGCAGAAGTTCATCAACCGTATATGGTTTACCGGCAACAATTGTCTTGAGCGGCTTGATACTCTGCATGGACGCGTAATTTATTTTGCCATCATACACAAATTTTTGACCAAGCAGTTGGGGGTTCTTTTCAGCTCTCTTCAGCCAGGCGACCATGACCGAAACCTTCATCATACTGGCTGCATTGAATTCTCTGGTCTCATTAATTCCAAACCAGCTGCCATCGCCGAGATCACGGTAATACACGGAAACGTTCCGAACTGTCCCTGCTTTAACTTGTGCCTGTATGTACTCCTCGATCTTTTTTTTGAACGGTATCGGCGCATACCGGTCCTTCATACCTTCCGGTAATTCGACATCCAGAAGCGGACTGGTAAACCGGAAACCTTTCAGTATTATTTTGCGATTGGCAGACCGGTCATAGTAACGGTGAAACAAATCATGGGCGCCCCAACCGGCCATGACAGACAGAGACACAACCGTCAGACAGACCAGTGCCAGCTTAAGCTTGCAGTATCGAACACAATTTGTCTTCACGGGATCACTATCGCTCAATGAGTACCACACCCTGAAACAGAATATTCCAGCGACACAAACAGAGAAAAAAAATTTCATTGCAACTGGTAACCGCCAACCACTTTACACCCTGAAGTTACCTTATGAGTACCCAGTAAATGAAAAGAGGCCAGATATCCTGGCCTCTTCTGAACATGCACTCCACTATGTCTTACTACTTCAGCCGGATGCCGACATCATCACCTGAAAGTACGTCATCATCGATGCCGGTCTGGATTATTCCATCAGGTCCGGCCGAAAGAATCCAGACCGGTCCGGCGCCATCGAAGTTTTTGGCTCCAATCATATACCTGTTGCCCCATGGGTCAGCATCGGCAGAAGCCAAGTAAGGCCCCTTCCACATGGCAGCAGGATAACCGTTATCATTAAGTCTCAAGTGGTTTAGCATCTGGTTATTCGCCCCGTCCCATCCCTTTGATGCGAGATCAGCGATAACATTGCCTTCAGAGAAAAGTACCTGAATTGTGTTCGTAGCAGGATCAGCACCGTTAGTCCGATTCGGAAAGCATGAATTATCCTTTCTGAACATCATGAGTGCCGTCTGGATAGTTTTTGAGTCGCCACGTGCTTTAGCTATCTTCGATTCATCAATCTGATTAAAGATCATTGGCACCAGTATGCCTGCCAAAATGGCAATAATGGCTGCAACAACTATCACCTCAATCAGTGTAAAGCCTCTGCGATCCATTCCAACAAGTTTCTTCACACAACACCCCCTAAGTGAAATAACGTAGATATGATTCAAATGTAACTAACAGCCCCGCTTGGTATACAACTACTCATATGATCTGTCAACAGCTTAAAACACTCGCAGAAACAGGCAATTAATGAGTCAAATAACTGGGTTACCGTATCAGGTCCATTAACTTCCACGATCAGTTCATCACAGGGCTGCAATTAACGAGCCGTTAAATACAGGCATTACTGCACACCATATCACTGAAGCAATTGCATGCTTACTCCTGCTGGTGTATATATTGCATAACTTGCCTGAAATATTTTGTTTATCCTTACAGTAGCCCGCGAACAGGAGTTAAAAATGTCCACAGCCACAGAAACAAGCCATCGCCTGACCGACGAGGTTTTTGAAATTATCGAAGCTGGCGTTGATGCGGATCTTTCCGACGACAGATTCAATGACTATTGCATGAGACTGTTCAACTTGCAGTACGAATCCAACAAAATTTACCGTGAGTTCTGCGATATCAAAAAGGTCAAGCCCGGTGACGTGAATAACTGGCAGAATATCCCGATGGTTTACAACGACGTATTCAAGACCCACATCGTGACTTCTTTCCCACTGGAGAAGGCCGTCCTGGCATGCCTGACAGGAGGCACCACCAGCCTTACCCAGCGTGGACGAATATTTAGGGACGAAGATGGCAAGCGCCTGGTATTCGGCGCTAATAAAAAAATGACTGAATCTTACCTCTTTCCGGATTTTGAGAAGGGCAGACGCTGTCGCATCCTGATTCTTGCACCCAGCCCAGAGCTTGCACCCTCCATGGGCATGGCCATCGGCATGGATCAAACACGGCGTCATTTCGGGACCGACGACAGCCTGTTCCTGCTCGGCAAAAGCGGTATCGACATAAAGAACCTGTTAAAAGCGCTCCGAGAATGCGAAGAGAGCGGCGTTCCGGTTGCTTTAATCGGAGCCACGGCGGCCTATGTCTACTTTTTCCAGGCCTGTCGGCGCAAAAATATGACTTTCAAACTCCCGGCCGGCAGCCGTGTTTGCGATGGCGGCGGCTACCGCGGGCGCTTCGGAGTTGTGACTCGCGATGACTATTATGCCATGGTCAACGAAATTCTGGATGTTCCGGAGAATCATTGCGTAAACGTCCTGGGAGAAGCCGAAACAGCGACCAACCTGTTTGACGACGCCTTAAGGCGTCATATCAAAGGATTGCCACCGCGTAAACGCGTGCGTCCCGTGCCGCCATGGTCGAGAGTACTCGCCATGAATATTGACGACCTGAGCCCCCTGCCGGATGGCGAAGTGGGCCTTCTTGCACATTGGGACCTGGCCAACGTGTCAGCAGTTCTTTCCGTCATTACTGATAACCTGGGATATACAACCGACAATGGCACCGGATGCGAAATGGTTGGAAGGGCAAAACTTGAAAACGGCAAGGTGTCTCCTCTGCCGGACGAGGACCGCACCATGGGGCCAATGGGCGACTCCCCCATCTTTCGCATGCTTGAGACCTACACCAATTTTTCCATAGACTTTAAAATGCGCCTGGCCAAGGATCCGAAGGCAGAACCAAGCATAAGGGAAGAGATTGAAGCCCGGCCGGGGTCACTGGCCTCCTGCCCACAGGTTGTAGATGAGATACTTGTTGCCCAGGCGGATGAGGAAGCCGCCAGACAGCGGGATGCCTCACTGGACGCGTTCAAGGATCAAAGCGAGCGGCCGCTGGAGTGGTATGCAAATGAAGCGAAAAAACAGCATTTAAAGGATCATCCGGCAGGATTAAAATCCGAGAAACCACCTGAAGAATAAAGTGACATAAAAATGCAACAACCGAAGGAGTAAAAAACAGATGCAGCAAAAGACGTTAAGCCGGTGGGGGGATGTTTTATTTTATATTGGCGGTGCAGTGTGGGTGTTGTATGCCGCACTGAAATACATTCTGGAATGGGATGTAAGCATCCGCCAGTTCCTTCCTTACCATTTGGCTGCAATCATCCCGGGTGTGCTGATGAGGCGCTGCTCCGGTTACTTCGCCCGAAAATTCGGCCTCGAAGCCGACACCGCTGTTTAACCGAGGAGTTGTTTTCTCCTCACCTCGCCCTTTTCTTCCTTCCATTTTTCATAGGCAATTTTCATCCCTTTGCGAACAGGCAGCTGGTTCATCAGTGAAAGTATGTGGGCATAAGGAAATCCGGACAACGGCACCTTAAACATGTGGCGCAGCACCCGTGGCAAGCTCAGGATCTCGAGTGAACTTTCATAGAAGGCCTCCTCCCGTGCTTCCGGAGTCATGGCCGGGTCCGGGTGTTCAAACAGAGCGTAAGCGCCGGAGTAGTGTTCCCAACCTAGCTCTTTGTACAGGTAAGGCTCATACTGGCTGCGCAGCTCCGTTCCCGGATAAGGCACCACCAACGAAGGATGCATGCTTACTCCAAGACGATCCGCCAATTCAATGGAACGCTTGAAATCGTCCATGGTATCTTCGCGGCTGCCAAGCATGTAAAACAGCGATACATCAATCCCATGATCCCGGAGAGTACGCACGGCGCGTTCACGATCCACACCAACTTTACCGTTTGCTTTGTATGCCGACAAAGAGTCATCGGAAATAGCATCCCAACCGACCCAGACTGTCAACATACCGCTTTCACGGGCTGCATTCAGCATCCTGGAACCTGCCGGGGTCAACACCGGACGCAGACTTCCGAACCCCATCCACTTCTTACCGCTCCCCTTCAGGGCTGTGAACATATCAATAGCCCGCTGCTCGAAGCCTTGCCACCAGATGTTCTCGTCACCGTTTATGTACATTTTTTCCGGAATCGCGCAAACATCCCGCACAACGTGATCGATCGGACGGAAGCGAATATCGGCTCCCATGAACGGCTTGACTGAACAAAACGTGCAATTATAAGGGCATCCGCGGGAAGTGTTTACAATCCGGAATCTGTGGCCATCCTGCAGCATCCCGTATAGCGGAGTTGGAAGATCGTCCAGCGCAATCTGCTCTCCACGGTAGAAAGGCTTCAACTGCCCGGCACTGAAGTCTTTCAGCACCTCCGGCCAGATTGACTCAGCTTCGCCGATGACCACCGCATCACCGTACTGCTTGGCCTCCTCCGGCATTGCCGAGGCATGCATACCGCCAAAAACCACTTTTATACCGCGTGCCCGGAGTTTATCGGCAATCCGATACCCGGGTACCGACGTCGGCGTCAGCAGGCTGATGGCGGCAAGATCACACTCCAGCTTGTCAATGGCATCCGGCGTTGCGCTGGTACTGATCAATTGAATATCGATATTCGGGTCAACACGACGGGTAAGCGCTGCCAGATATTCAAGAATCGGCGGAGCGACCGGAGTAGAGCCAAACGGCAGGGGGGGCTTAATAATGGCAAGTTTCATCAGAATGTGATTTCCTTATTTGCGTATATCCTCTCCAGAATCAACTTCGCATCAGCGGCGGGATACGAAACTACGCTGCCATCAGACTTGGCTTCAAGCCTCGAAACCATCGCCAGCCGAAATGAGCCATCCTGCACAACCACAAATTTCACCGCAACGCCACGTTTTGAAACGCCATCCTTAAGACTGGCGACATCCATTGTGCCCGCATCAAGCCAGCCGATACAATCTACATAATACTTGCCTGTTTCGGCCTGGGTCCCCTTCCACTCATGGGCAGTAAAATGCGAATAACCATCCAGAGCCGTTCCGATTGGCAATGCCGGGAAATCGGGCAAAACCTGTTTTTTGATTGCTTCCGTAACGGCAGCTTCTCCTGAACTGGCCGGCCCCGCAGATCCGGAATGAACCGTCTTTGCGGACTCTTTCCGGTCTTGTGGAGAAGCCATTTCAGCCTGTTTTTCGGTACAGGCCGAGATCGACAAGACAGAGCTGATTATTACAACAAGTGCCGACAATTTAAACACATGCAACTCCTTAACCTTAGCGGCTCAATTGTGATCGATCCTGAAGCCGCTGTGGAATGTTTCCACGGTGAACGGAATCCCCCAATAACTGACAATCATCGCAATCAGGGCAATCAGCGCATACCACGCCATTTTTTTACCGCGCCAGCCAAAGGTCACCCGCAGATGCAGATATATACCGTAGGTAAGCCAGGACACCAGCGACCAGACTTCCACGGGATCCCACCCCCAATAATTTCCCTTGACCTGGTTGGACCAGAAACAGCCTGATATCATCATCAGGCTATATAGAATGAATCCGCCGGACACAAAGCGGTATGCCATCACATCAATAACATTCAAATCCGGCAACTTTTCGTATATGCCGCCGGAGTTTCTTTCCTTGAGAAGGTAAAGGAGCCCAAGTCCGGCAGCGATCAATACCGATGCAAAACCGGCCGAAGCGCCGACAATATGCACCCAGATCCAGCCGCTCTGCAGAGCCGGGGCCAGGGTCGCGGCAACCTCTTTCATCAACGTGCCGGCCCACCCCAGCAGGACAAACGAAACCGGCATGACCAAAACTCCCAGAGGGCGGACCTTTTTGGTGCTGAACTGAAACACGAGGAACAACAGCATCGTCATGAATACACCCAGGGTCAGCGACTCCGAAATGGAGATGAATGGGCTGATGCCGGTTGCAGACCAACGCATGGCAATCACTGCCACATGTGGAAAAAATCCTGCCAAAGCGCTGAACAGGCCCACTGAAAACAGCTTGTCCTGTTTGGCAATCATGCCGAAAATGTAGCTGAAAGTACTTAAACCATATAGCGAAACTGCAGTCCAAAACAACATAAGTTCAGGTTTCATGTGGCCTCCCGGTAAAGTAACAACATATGAACACCATGCCCGACAAACTGTCAATTAATTCGGACTATTTTTTACCGCTTTTTAGCATACGTCCGGTGGTGGTGATAATCATACCGGCCAACGCGACCCACAAACTTGTCAAGACGATCGTTTTTCCCGGCTCATACCGAACCATCATCCCCACCCAGTAACGGACCTCTTTGGCCGACAGGACATATTCACCGGCGGCAAACTTTCCGCCAATAGCCGCTTTTCCTGTCGCATACGGCGGACCATCTTTTGTCATGCCATTGTTATCAAGCGCATAAAGCTCAAAAGCGGCCACTCCGTCGCGTTCTTTTACCTTTGACAGCTGATACGCAAGCTGCATTGCAAACAAAGGTTTCACGGGCGGAGCAGGAAACAGGACAACACTCGCTTTAACCTTACTGCCCTCTTTATGTCCGGTGGCATACAAGTAACTATCGTCTTTCTGTTTGATGCTTTGAAGAGGAAGGTAGGCTCCGTACAACTCATGCCCATGCCTATCTGCGAGTGTAACCAATAGGGAGTAGCCCTCTTTGTCATTGAAGTAATCGAAACCGTCGTGTGTCAATTTATGGGTGATATAAATTACGCCCTGTTTTTTATTATCTTCCTCTCCCACCGACACTTCGTAGGCAGCCCGCTTGTCTTCACCGCCAATCTTATACCCGGTATTCACCCTGATGAGTGATGTTTCTCCCTTCAATCTTGAAAACGAGAAAAAACGTCCCTTATCGATTATGTCATAGCTTTGCGGGTCACCACTGAGCAACACCTCCCCCTCAGTCAGACGTATTGTCCCTCTGAAGTAGAAAAGGCTATTGTAGACGATACCTAGTAGTATCGCCACAAAACTGACATGAAATAGTATCATCCCGAATGAGATAACTGTCAGTTTCCGATACCAGATTCTGCCAAAAAAACAGCAGGCTATATTCACAACCAGAATCACCAAAAGGGCATTAAACCAGAGCGAGTTGAAAATCAGGTTCCAGGCCTGTTCTCCACGCACAATGGTGACACCGGTCAGACAGCAGACAAGAATAATGACCAGCAACGCCATGGCCAACCTGGCTGATGCAAAGAAATCATAAATTTTCCGGGGTATTTTATGAATAGGGTGATAACGCGGCTCTATCGGATATTGCTCAGGCTCTGAGCCTGAAGGGGTATCAATATTGCTCATTACAACTTTTCCACCTTCCACCACAACTCATTGCCAACCTTTACACCGTAACCAACTGATTTGCCATCCGGAGAAAAGCTAACATCCCAAACCGCCTCATAATGAGGATGTTCCCTGGTAATCTTACCCTGTAAATCGCTCACGATGACAAATCGCTTGCCGTTATTGCGAGCACGATACACAATCATCTTCCCATCAGGAGAGAAGCGTGGAGTAACAACCTTGTCAAACTCAGGTCCTTCCACACCGTTCAAAACAACTGAGCTTTTTGACCCCTTATTCACGACATATGCCATCTGAGTCCCATCATTATTGAAGACAGGATATTCAATACCACCATATTCTTTTCCGATCATTACACCATCTAAAAATGCCCGCACCTTGTTATTGGCCAAAGTCGTATAAAATACACGTCCATTTTGCGCTACAAGCAGGTCGAAAACTATTTCATGTGGCGGAATCATCGTTTCGACGCTATTCTTAACCAAGAAATTCTTATTACCACGCCCAGCCAGAAAAGCTAGATGCTCCCCGTCTTCAGAAAAGTTGAACGACGTCACTTCGTCATACCAAGCTGATTCTTTTTCTTTCAGACCCGGTGCCTTAAAATCAACCGTAACTAAACATTTTTTGTTATTTTTTAACGCTATATACGAGAGTTTAGAACTCGTGAGGTCACCCTTTATTCCGGAAATAGAATCATAATCGTTTCCACTTATACAATCATTCATCTCAAGCGTACAGACTCGCAGATTGACTTTTTTATTTTCGCCATGCGTCTCAACATAGGCCAGTAGTTTGCCATCCGAACTCATTATTGGAGTTGAGACGCCAGCAGAAAAGAGTGAGCTTTCGGGTTTTCCAGTTACGACAAGCCACTTGTCGCCACGTTTAGCCTCGTAGATAACTCGACCATCCGGGGCAAACATCAGCCAGTCTATGGCGTCGTATAATACGCCTTCCGATCCATTTACCACAACAAACTCTTTACCGCCTTTACTAGCTACAAAAGCGTATTTATCAGAGTCTTTGTATCGAATTAAGTCTCTGACGCCATCAAACGGGAGAGTTGATTTGCCATCGACAGACATGGAGCGTTTGCCGTCTTTTATCGTAATAAATGCGACCTGGCGGCCATTGACACCGAATGTAATGCCGTCAACCTCGAAACCGGCAGGAATTTCTGCCAGCTTTGCAGACTTTGTATTAAAGGCTGAGAACTTGGGCTGCTCCGGCGACTTCATACAACCGGACATGGCAAGTACAGTCAATACGACCATAGACAAAGTACTGGTTATTTTCATGTAAAACCTCAAGGTGTGATTATAATATCAGAACTTCACTTAACCATACTCAAATGCGAGGTCAAAGTTTACCGTATCAAATAGTATTCAGTAAACTGATCGAGAATCTTCCACAAACACGGAAAAATCTCCCATTTTTTTCCTTTTAAGAGTGAAAGCATCACCCCTGTCTCCATCCAAAACCACATCACCTCTGATCATAATCTGACCATCGGCAGATATCGATTCGTAGGGTGTACCGGTCAAAGTAACCTTCAAACCGGCCTCTGGGCGAAGTTCAACCGGAAAATTGGTCTCGTTGGGACCCGGTGTTTTATGTAATTGGTTCAACGACTCGGAAGCATTTTGGCTGGCCAGCTTAATGATCCCGGCATACTTGTATCCTGCAAGTTCCAGAGTGGTCTGACCGGTTATATCAACCGTTACAGCAACGGTTGACATGAATTTCTCTATAACCCCAGGGGCAGTAATAACGGGGGCGGGATCAAAATTAACACCGTGGCCGATATACACTTCCGACAAAGGAGATCCGTTTCCTACCGTTATTCCCAAAACATTTTCACCAATATTGCAATTAGCGACACTGTCCTTAATTGTAATCTGACTCGAGTTACTACCTACATTTAGCAGCGAACATCGATCAGCTATTGAGACATAATCACTGCACACACCGATGCGGATGTGCGTGCAATTATCGCCAATGGTTATGTTCCCGTTAACCTGTGCAATTTCGATTGTATCAGTATTGTCACCAATCGTAATGCGAGTGCTCCCTTGGCCGATATGAATATCGGAAGTCCATTTGCTATTGCCTGTTCCGATAACTATATCCGGAAGTAGTCCACCAGCGGATCTTTCGATTCGAATATTTTTGAAAAACAGAGGATCCGGTGAATTATTGAATGGATATTTATCAACATAACCGTGGCTGTAATCGACAGGTTCTGTGTAGCGGCCGGTTTCAGGACTCAGGCCACGGCGGTATTTGACACTCCGCCAATCCTCAAAGGAGGATATATTTTTTCGTGTGTCGCGACGAAAAGTTATCCTGCCCCTATCAAATGCAGTGTCACTTGAAGAATTCACCAATTCATATTCAATAAGATCCTGTGGATACGACTCAGAATATGCAGTAGCCTGCAAAGAGTTTGCAGACAGAGCCGTAACGATCAATATCTCGGTTGGACCTGTATTTATATCCTGAGTTAGCAACATGGTGTGTCTGGTTCTAAAATCTGTTATGCGATATTTACAACCTGCAATCAGCTGACCTGAATCAGCAAGTGTTCGAAGCTCCATATAGGAAAGGCTCTCCACTGTACAATGAGCTGCTGAGATTGTTGCGGCGTGCGGCGTAACTTTATTCGGGCAACCGAGAAGGGAGCAGGCAACATTTGTGAGCCCCACCACCACAAGAAGTATCAATAAACGCATTTACTTGGCAATCCCCCATTATAGAATACTGGCTTCTGACCAGAAAAGCCCCGCCCTTGCGGGCGAGGCTTTGTGGACAGTTGAAATGGTGTTGATTTTAGTAGGTTCCACCCGGGCTATACGACTTAGTCCCCTGATTAGAACAAGTTGGCCCTGAAGCACCGCTGGGGCCCATCTCACACTGTGGTGTATAGGTGGTAGCACCTATTTTTTTAGGCTGGTGGGTGCCCAAGTCCTTAGTATTTCGAATGAATGCATATGGTCGTTTGTCCGTACCGGTAGACCATCGGCCAGAAGAAGTTCCGCCACCAGTCGGCAAGATGTTGACACCATGAACATCCTCGCCGCGGACCGGACGAACTACGCCGGTGTAGGCACTTGCATGACAAACATTACAGCCATAGGCAAGATAAGCCGTCATGCCACTATTAGCGTTTAGGCCGGTACCCAATGCCGAACCGGCTGTATGCCCATTGGTAGCGGTGCTACTCTCGTAACCGGCATGACAGACCCTGCAAAGAGTTGGGTAGTTAGCTGAACTTGGAGTTCCACTGACGGTGGACGTGCCACGAATGGTTACCGCATTACCATGGGCAGCGACGGTGCGCAGAGTCAGCGGAGTCCCGACAACATTGTGACAATCAAAGCAGTTCATTACGACACCATTAGCCAGGGTTCCGGACGTTCCCACCCTTGTAAATCCATTGTAAGGCGTATTAAGCCTTGCCTGCGTCGGAAAATCCTTGTTAAGCGGCCCAAGCACCGGATGCTTAGAAGAGTTTGTTGTGGCAAATTGCGAATTGATGTTAAGTGCAGTACCGCCAGCAGAACCAAAAGGCTTGAGAGATGTTCCACCAGCGGCAATACCACCCTGCCCGGCCGTCGCATTGGAAGAGCCGCCCGACTTGTGACAACCTAGACAGAACTTGCGAGTTACAACGTTATCAATTGAAGTGTTTGATATTGTGGAAGCTCTTGATCCGGCAGCATAAGACGTGGAAAATCTGGCAAAAGTAAAGGATGCGCCAGCCAAGTCGGTTATTCTCTGGTCTGCAGTTGCCGTGGCGTGGTCACGCAGATCAATATTTCCGTCAGCATGGAATTTAGTTGTTTTACCCGTGGCCATCACACCCTCGAGGTGACAAACGATACAGTCCGAGTTCGCGACAGCGTAAGCAGCCGTACGCTTATGCCCCCAAACCTGTGTGCCACCATTCAATTCGTCAACCACATTTGCCAAAGTAGTGCCCGGCCGACCTTTTTTTCGCGTGATGGTAGAAGCATGACAATCAATGCAACCAAGCTGGGTACCCCAGGTTGCGGTAATATGACAAGCCGCTGCGCAACCGTTAGTCAGATATGTGAATGGTGTCTGATGCTTGGTTATCGTCCCGGCATACTGGATAACATTAACCACCCCGTTGCCATGGTTGGAACCACCGGATGAACCTGACACCGCACCCGCATGGCAATCATTGCAGACATAACGGGCATAATTAAGATGATCAACGTGGTTACCAGTTTTGGGTCCAACCGTAGTGGCAGGCGAAGAATATCCGGTGAATGCTCCAAGATTAGCATTGGTTGCATCATTTTTGTGGCATGCGCCACATCCGGTGCTGGTTGGGCTCCAAACGTTCGTAGTAACAGAAGCAGCTGCGTAGGGGTTTGCGTGACACGATGCAGTCGAGCAAGTGTAATACGTCCCGCCGGAGGCACGCTTGGTGGCAGTTCCTGTGCCGCTGTTATAACCATTAGCAACGTTTATCACTCCATTACCATGATTAGAGCCACCACTTATTCCTGACACCGCACCGACATGACAATCACCGCACGCTGCGCCAGCTGTCATGTGAATGTTGTGCCCGCCTGTATTGGGCGCGCCATTACCCTGAAAAACACCCGGAGTACCGGTGTGACAAGTGCCGCAGCCACTGCCGGCAGTTCCCCAGGCGATGGATGCACCGGCGGCGGTTGAATATACGTTGCCATGGCAATTGGTGCCGTTGCAGGTTCCCGGTGTAAAAGTATTCGAGACGGCAAACGATGCCCCCCTGGAATAACTGCCTCCATTCAAAGGTGATGCCATCTGGACCTGGCCGGTGCTGTGACCATAATCAGCACTTGTAGTCGTGGCAGGCGCCACATGACAGGTTGAGCAGACAATTGTCTGGGTAATAACGTGTTTGTTGTGACTCCCCTGGAAAAGACCGCCGGCATTGCGGGAGGCGCCGTCGTTGAATGTGGATGTGTAACCGTGGCAACCTCCGCAGGAAGTGACGGAACTCGACAGCTTCGGAGTACCGCTCCCGGTGGAACCGGTAGATGTATTGCCATTTGTATCGGTCGCACACAAGCGGTAGGAGTATTGGGTTCCACCGGTCAATCCGGAGTGTATGGTGGAAAAAGTTGCCGATGAAAAAGGGCTGCCGGGAACCGAAGTACCGGACAGACAATCCGCCGGTGCAGTTGCTCCCGTTGCAAAACGGAGGACATACGAGGCAATGCCAAAGGCATCCGAGGCGGCCGTCCAGGAAAGACTGTTTTGTCCACTTCCTGCCGTAACAGACAATGTCCCGCCAGTCGGAGGAGTAGAATCCACAAACGCCGGCAAACTCATGGCGCTGATGGCGTATCTGATATTACCGGCGGGAGCTATCGCGCTGGTAGCTGCATTATCCGTTGTGTTAGAGCCGGGGATGCTACGATTGGCGACATCCACGTCCCAGGCTGTGGTACCCGATGAACCTGTCGAGGTGCCTGCTCCGGTCCAGTTGGCATTGATTGTAAATGTGGGGATAACGGTTGTGACACCATTGTTTACATTGGAAATATAAACCGCCTGCTGGTTTGCATTTACCGCCATGGCGGAAGATAGCTGTGCCGGACCTGAGCCTGCCGTTGCCGTAATGCCAGTTCCAACGGTTAGAGCAGCAGCTTGGTCCACGCCATCATAAACGGCCACCCACACCTGAAAATTAAGATGTGTTCCGGCAAGAGTAACATTCAATGGACGCGCCGTGTTATCCATGACGGCATTGTCTTTCAGATAGTACAGCCAGGTATGCGTACGGTTGCTGGTAGCGGCGTTGGTTGTCGCACTGGTAAGAGCCTGCCCCCCGTAGGTAATTGTAGTCGGGTTGGCCTGAGTGGCTGAAGCTGCAAATGTCTGTGTGATGCCTACAACCATGAAGCGATATGCGCCGGTACCGGTCGGAACTGTCACATTGAAACCTGAACCGGTTCCGGAGACCTGATCATAAGCTTTAGTCCAGTTTACCAGTTGGGTGATCGCTGCATCGGCCGATTTGGGCGAACAGACTCCGCCATCCAGAAATAAAGATGCCGCCAGCGTGAGAAAGAGAACAAGGCCGGCCTTCATATTCAGATTTACAAACGGCATTCTCATATTGATAACTTTTCCCATTATATATTCTCCCACGCTTAGTAAGCCGACCAAACCGGTGTAGTGAAATAGTGGCAGCTAATGTTCGAACATGTTTTAGCCGTTGTAGCAGAAGAAACGGCAGGTGTGCCACTGTATAAAGTCGAACCTGAAACCCCAAAATAGTAAGCGGAGCTGACCGCCACGTTGACCGTGCCATTCAGGTGATTGCCAGGCGTGCTGCCATGGCAAACCCCGCAAACATTAGTCCAGGTCGTTGCGGCAGAGGCATACTGGTCAACGGCCGGGTCCAATGAAACAGTAAATCGTTTCGTTGTCAGGTAGGCGACATGTTTTTCGTGCGCCCCCTTTCCTTCTATGTTGATGGAGGGTGCGGCTGCCCAGGAGCCGACCTGATAACCATGGCAGGCGTCACAGTTGCCACCGCCATACTTTATTCCATCCAGATGGCGGCGTCCGGCAGCACCAGCGGTGTCACCATTGTGACCGTGGCAGGGAGTACAGTTTGTAGCTATCGTAAAAGAGGCATGACTGATTATCGATGTGACCGTAATCGTCCCTGCGACAGTGCCGGGAGATTTATGGCAACGGTTGCAATTGGTTTCAGTCTTGGCTGTATCCCCGAGATAAGATGCTGCGGTCCATGACACAAAAGTTCTTGTGCCGACATTGGCCGCGTTCAAAGTACCGCCTGTGCCAGCCGGATTGTGACAGTAGGTATTGCTGCAGGTTAGTGACGCCGCAGTCCAGGAAGGTGACATTGCGCCGCGCTTGGTTGCCATCCCCTGGAAGGCCGGTGCGGAGCTGCCGGTGATGTGCGCCGTAGTCGTCGGCAAAGTACCGTGGCAGTTTTCGCAACGGAAAGTCTGTGTACTGTAGTTACTAAAGCCATTAAGGAACTGTATGTGAGTCTGGTGCGCACCGACTTTCGGATTGTTGCTGACCTGTCCCGCGCCGGTCGGTGTCCCGGATGTCTGGGACGTATTAAATGGTGGAGCAACCAGATATTTGGTTGTGTTTGTCACCGACGCAGAAGGTGTGCCGTGACATTTGGTGCAGCCGTCGTTGGTGGTGTTAGCGCCCCACTTGGGCGATGTCCCGCCGTGGCAAAGAGTTGCGCTGCAGGTTTTGGTACCGACTGCGCCGTTATAAGTGCCGGCGATTGATGCCTTGAATTTTACATTTATCACTCCACTGGCGTGGCGTGACGAGTAGGGCCGGAACTTTGCAGCTGTTGTGGCACGACCGGTGGAGATATCAACGGTTGCGCTATGGCAGGAGAAACAGACCTGGGTGTTGCTGTAGTCGGTGGTCGCCATCTGTGCCATGTGTTGACGATGACTGTTGGCAATATCAGTGCCGCCTGCACCACTGGTGTAGTTAGGCACGCCGGTGGAGGAGAAAAGGCTGAATGCGGCATCGTTATCAAAAGCGACTGCGGGGGTGTGCCCCTGGCGACCATGGCAGTAATTGCACTTCTGGTTTACAGTGCCGCTGTTCCAGGCCGCCGGATTGTTGAATTTGGAAACTGCGGTGCCGGGCTTGCCGTTGCTGTGGCAATAGAGCGTGCTGCACGATTTTGTTGCCAGCGTATACTGAGCAGAACCGCGGGCACGGGCGCCGGAATAGTTATATATCTTGTTAACATGGTTTGTCAGATTATTTACGACAGTATCAGATGACACTGTTTTGGCATGACATTCAACACAACCAAAGCCATTGCCGACTCCCAGTTCAGTATTAACAGAGGGGTTGGTGTGGCGGGGATGAGCGCCGGAAAGAGGTGTGCCCCCCGGGCTGTTCACCGTGCCTCCGCCATGGCAGGCGGTGCAGGAAAGAGCAGCAGCACTCCAGCTGATGGCGGGCGCGTATGCTGGTGTTGCCTGGCCATCGCTGTGGCAGTAGACAGACGAACAGGAGCCGTAACCGTCGCCCGGTTTGGGTGTTCCAGAGTAGCTGGCCGATGCACCGAAGTTCGACGGAATGATCACATCCACCTGATTATTTACATGTTTGGCAGCACCAGCATGACAGGAGTTGCTGCAACCCGTGTTGGTGAAGTTGTTGCCGATATCATGACAAATTGTACAGCGATCGCCCGCGCTAACCATACCAAAATCAAAGGCGAGGTGTCGTGTATGTTTTCCTGTAGCAATCTGTACGGTTCCGTGACCAAAGCCAGCTGAAACATCATGGCAACTGCCGCATTGACCGGTTGAAGGGGTATTCCAAACCGGAGCCTTGTAGGTTATTCCAACACCGGTATCGTTCTGTCCGTTGGAATGGCAATAAACATTGCCGCAAGTACCGTAGGGCAATGTGCCGGGTGTCACCGCCAACGGCACCGGAGATCCTTTATAAGTTCCATTAATAGCCGAGCTGCTGGAGTCAAAAGCCAGATCAACTCCGCCATTGACATGCTTTGCCACATTTTTGATGGAGAGGCCTGCGTTAACGGTAGCAACATGACAGCGAACACAATCAATCTTATAAACCGTGCTGCCGACATGACGACCATGACTACCTGAAACCATAATGTCACCGGAGGCAAAATCGGCCTTGTGACAACCCTTGCAGCTCAGGCTCCCCCCCCAGGTGGCAGGCGCCGTATTGGGAGGATCATAGCTGCTGGCCTTGTTGCCGGGACTGTGACAGTAAAGTGCTGAACAGGAACCGGTTGCACTCTGCGCGGCGCTCGGGAGAAAATTGTTGCCGGTTCGTCCGCCGGTATATGTGCCACCCAGGTTTGGAGCTGCTGCAAAAGTTACTGTAATTGGAAGATTGCCGCTTGACGCATGCTGAAAGGCAGCCGTACCAGCCATCGAATTATAATCCGGATGGCATTTTGAACAAGCTGCCTGTGTGGCACCGCCGGCCGCGATATGTTTGGTGTGTGTGCCGGACGACAATCCGGTTGTGGAGTGGCAGTTGGAGCAGTTAGCATCGTTATTAGCGGCTGTTTTGGTGCTGGACCAGGGTGTTGCCTGCCCCCAGGTCGGCGTTGTGGTTTCAAAATGGCAATTTACATTGGAGCAGGTAGAGAGTGTGGGTGTTGAAGATTGGGCAAACTTGACTCCCTTATTGTATTTTGAGGCGGCTCCCATCCTGGAATTGTGAATTATGCCTGTCATATTAATGTAATTCACACCAGCAACCGAACTTTTCATACTGTGGTTGTACTCGGTTGCACCGACGGAATTGTGGCATATCTGACAGTTTCCGGCGCTGAAGTGTGTGTCATGATTTCCGGTGAAACGACCGGTTGCAAAATCCCTGGTCGCGGAGTCAACCGGAGCGTAACCGTGGCAGGCGGAACAATTGGTGACCGCACCGGTGGCAGCATTCGCGCTCCCAGGAAGTGCCAGGGGCATCAGCATCAGCATTAATGCAAGCAGAACCATACTGAAAACCGATCGAAAGTTAACTATCATGACAAACTCCTTGAACAGAGCATATGTGCAAAAATGGAACTACCCCGCTGAAACAGCGGGGTAATAAGCCTGTGTTAATTTAACTTCGCCGAAGAAAACCTCGCGGAGTGATATCATAAACTACCAATATTGTCATTAACTCATAAACTTAAACCCTACTTCCATGTTGGTGAAGCCTTGAAGTGGCAGCTTACGTTGGAGCAGCTGAAGGTCGGATTGTAGTTGCTGTTATCCAGCGTACCCGTATTGTTGAACTTCAGTGAATCCTGAACATCGATACTGGCGTTGGCAGAGGTTGTATGCTCAGTGTCGAAAGTTGTCTGGCTGCCGTTAAAGTGACAGGTACCGCAAGCCATTGTGTTGTTGGTAGTCCCTGCGAAACCGTCAGCTATCGGCTTGGCGGATGCCACAGTTATGTGAGACGCATGAGCATTGGTGGCTGGTGGGTAACCATGGCAGGCGTTACATGCTCCGCCGCCTGTCACCCTGAAGGCAAACTGCGATGCGTCATGCTTGTGGCAGGTCAGGCAGCGCTTGTTGTTGCCCATATGTCCCCAGCTGCCGCTGAAGGTTACTGTGCCGACATATACACCTGTTTTGGATGAGTAGTTTCTGTAAACCTTGGTGTTGGTGTGACAGACCTGGCAGATGCCGGTGCGGGAGGCATTTACGAAGCCGGTTGTCATGTTGGTGAAATTGACCGTCTTTACAGCAGCACCGCGACCATTGCCGGTGTAAACGTTGAAGGTTTTGTTAATCATCACCTTGTTGGATGTGCCGTGTGAATCATGGCAGGAAACACAAAGTGAAGTGGTCGGAACAGACCTCTCGGAAACGTGCGACAGGAAGTTCATTTTGCTGGCATTGGTGACAACGCCCCGCCCGCCGTTAGCCACGTCGTTGTGACAGTCGATGCAGAGTTTGTCGGCGCTGTAAGTCGCGTCAAGACCGGACAGATTGGAGAAGATACGCGCGCCGCGATATGACCCGGTGGCGGTCAGAGCACCGTCAATATGCTTGCTGTTCGCATTATGGCAGTTGGAGCAGACGATGGAAGCAAATGCCCCATGTCCACGATTGTTGAAGGTTGAGTAGGATTTAAAAGGAGCCTGGACACCAGTTGCATCGTAATTTGACCAGGAACGATTTGCGACTGATTCGGTGCTGCCGGTTCCCAGGCCGCTGTGACATGACTGGCAAGTCTGGCGGACCGGAGTGGTCCAGACCGGCGTAGACTGGGCATGGCAGTTGAGACAGAAGTTCGCGCCGCTATTTTTTGAGATTGAACCATCAACATGCGAGCTGGCCAGTTCAGTAGAGAAAATATGGCAGGCGTTACAGGTGCTGTTGGTATTGCGTTTTGGCCCATAGGTGCTGGATATATGGGTAAAATGTGTTCCAGTGGACATGATGCCGGAACCGGTATCTACCGCTGTCAAGTGGCAGGTACCGCATTTGCCGGTGTTGCGGTCGCTCCAGACCGGTGTGACAATGGCTGGAGTGCCACTGCCGTTGGAGTGGCAGTAAGTTGTGCAGGTAGTACCATTGAATGTTGTACCGGTGGCCAGTGAACCGCTGAAAGAGAGGTCACGCACGCCGTTAACGTGGTTCGGATAATTGGAAATGGTGGAATTACCGCTGACAGTCGCCGAGTGGCAGACGTTGCAGGTAATGACTTTGCCTGCGCCCTTGTTATCCACATGACGGAAGTGCGAGTTTGTAGAAAGGTTGGAATAGGTAGCATTGACGCCATTGTGGCACGACACGCAACGATTATCACCGGCATTGACTATCGAACCGCGCACACCGGCGGCCCAGGAAACCGTCTTGGATTTTGTCAATGTCGCCATACCGTAGCTGTGGCAATATGCGGCTGAGCAAGTTGAAGTAACGTTACCAGGGGTAAAAACAGCAGCCGGAGAAAGGATTCCGGGAGTCGTAAAGGGGACATCCTGGTAGGTCTGTTTATAGTGGGTAGCCGATGTTTTGTTGTGACATTGTCCGCATGCAAAAGTATAGGGTTTGCCGGCTGCATGGGTCGGGTGTCCGGCCGTGGACTCGTTCTTGTAAGTTGCGCTGTTAAAGTAACTTCTGGTGATAAGCGCCGTATTGTTTATTGAAGAATAGACAGCATAGCCCTTGGACGGATTTGCGCCGTACTTGATCGTACCGGCAACAGTGTGTTGTGGTGGTGATCCGTGACAATCGGTGCAGCCAATCGGCGGCTCAACCGCATGAAGCGAACTGCCGTGACAAACGGTACATTCATTTTTAGAAGTGGCGGTAGAGTGGTCAGAAACTGTTGTGGGCAGATTATGGCACGCCTGGCAGATTGCAGTACCACCGCCACTATTGGCAAGTGTAGCTGTGCTGGATGTACTAGTCAGAAAAGCCTTGCGGCGGTACGAATTCAGTTTGACCCCAGCTGAGTAGTTGACATAGCGGCGCAGCATGTAAACGTTTGGTTTGGCATAGTCGCCACCAAGGGCAACATCTTCCGGCTTGAGGTATTCAACATGGCCGGAGTGGCAGTCCACACACTGAATCGGCATCGAGTTGGTTTTAGAACCGGCGTAGGTCTGGTGATTAGGCTTGTTGTGGCAGTTGGTACAGATGTTAACCGAGCTGATTGCGTCGGTTTTGCCAAAGGTATCGGTACGCAGCAGCATGCCGCGTGAAGATGACAGGTTTGCCCAGGAACTGCGACCGTCAACTGTGCCGCTGTTGGAGTCGGCATAGTGCACCGCATGGCAGGAAGTACACAAGATCTTGCCGTTAACCAGTTTCATGGCTGCCGTTGGGTTGGCAGGATTTGCGTTTCTGGGCGGCACGAAGTACTCGGCAGGCTTTGTAACGGCTTTTGACGTAGCAGAAGTATATCTGAAGTTAACCGGGTGTGATCCAAGCAGGTGGCTGGAGGTGTCGCGAGTACGATGGCAGTCGCGGCACATCTGGTCATTATCGTTCAGTGAACGCAGGAATGGTGCGGAGTTGGTAGCGGATGATCTTGCAAGATGGACGTTGTGACAGCGTGCACAGGAAAGATTAGTTCCAAGAGTAGCCGGGTTCAAGACCACATTGGTGGGCCTGCTGGCGCCAGCCTGCGGGGCATCCTCAGAACCGGCCCAGTTGTGGGAGGTAAACTTGAGCTTCGCAGGTGCGATACCGCTTGAAAAGCCATTAAAACGATTGTAAATGTTGGCAGCGTCCGACTGGTAAAAAATGGCCGTCACGTTTACGTTGGCAGAGCCAGGTTTGTGGCAGGTCACACACATGTTACTGAAAGAAGTAGGAGCTGACGCCGTTGCATTGTGACAACTGGAGCACCCCACCTGAGTCGTATTAGTGTGGGGAGCCACAATTGCAAATGCTGAAAATGGCATGACCACCAGCAATGCAAGTGACAAGAGTATGAGGCTGATATTTTTTTTCATGGCTCGCTCCTGGTACGCTATCTTCAGTGTTAACTTATTTAATGTGGCAACCTTTGCACAAGGCGCTGCCGGTGTTGGACATGGTCAGAAAAGGTGTTCTGGCTTTCTGGGCTGCTGTCGCCACCAGAGGCGTCGTTATGTCTGTGTCATAATAGACTCTGCCGCTGCCTGCCAATCCGGAACCGTAGTAGACATGCGGATTATGGCAGCTTGAGCATTCGACCCGCTTTGTCGGGCCGAACAGCCTTATCCCGGCATCCGGTGTCAGCTTCAAACCTGATGCATCCTGTGCCTGTGCCGCTGTGTATGAAAATCCGATCGGGTGATCATCAGTCAGATTGGTGCCATTGTGAGATGCTGCCGAACTGGGAATACTTCCATCAGCAGAACGGATGGCACCCAGGTTGGGGTAGTTGTGACTGGAAAAACCGCCTGACCACTGATCGCCAAGCGCAAAAGGACCAGTTCCGGAAAAAGTGCCGTCAATGTCAACAACTGCGTCAGTGCCGCTGGAACTGTCGCGGTAGCTTGAGTTGTGCAGAACGTTGATGGCGGTTTTCCCATCATGGCAACTCAGACAGAGCATTGATTCACTGTCTGCCGTTATTTTAGCAGCCTTGGCGGTCGGAGTCAGGGTTGCTGAAGAGGTATAAAGCCGGTAACTGTTTTCCACGCCCGGGGTGTAAACCTTGTTCCAAAGCGGGATTGCAGGAGAAGCATTGTGTGGGGTATGGCAGAACACACAGACCTGATTGGCCTGTCCAAGCGAACTGGCAGCATAGTTCCGTCCCTCTCCTGCCAAACCGTTGGCAATCAACGTATTGTTGGACAGGTTGTGAACCGTATAGCGGACATCAGTAACAGTTGATGCATCGGGTAATGCAAAAACAATGCTTGATGTCAGCACGACCGCCGAAAGGGCCGAAAGAATGTTGAATGTTTTTGATGCCATATAACTCACCTCAAATTATCTTTGAAATAATCTTTGCGCTTATTGCAGCCAGGCGCTCTGTCCCAGCGCTTTCCTGAGAATCAGGATGCCGTCCACGATTTCCAGCTTGCCGTTCGGATTACGCTTGCCGTTCAGAAGCGGTCCCACGTCTCCATGCAGAAGCTCGCTTGCGGACGGCGGTGTATTTGAAACCACCAGTTTGATAACCTTCAGGGCGTCCATCACAGTTACCCTGCCGTCGCCATCCAGGTCGCCATCCGGAACCGGTACCGCAATTGATTTGGCGGATGCGTTTCCGGCAGCGTCCGTGGCGGTAATGCTCAGGGTGCAATATTCTATGGCTGACGATGACAGCTCGGCAGACCAGCGGTTTCCGTTCATGACAACCGGAGCGGTGACACCGGCAGCGTCAGCTACAACAACGGTTGCGCCGGCTTCGACAGATCCTTCAATCCTGGAAGGCATTGAAACAAGTATTGGGTCAATAGTAACCACCGGTGCGGTGACGTCATGGATGATGGTGCGAAGTGCCGTGGACTGGTTGTTGGCAACATCCGTGACAGTTACGGCAATATTGTAAACGCCTTCCTGTGCCAGTTCTGCAAACAGGCTGAATTCGTTGTTAACAAGCGTCAGCTGTACTCCGACATTATTGACTGTGGCGGCGATACTCTTGATCTCGCTGTTATCACTTACCAGGCCTTTTATCGTGATGCCGGGGGCTGTGGTAGCCATATCCTGTGATGGGGTCACTATCGTCACCGTCGGGGCAATGTTGTCATAAAAAACCGTGCGTTTTTCCTGTACGGTTCTCTCGAATGCGTCAAGCGCATCAACAAGCACCGTATTTATTCCGGCTTCAAGTTTGACCATTGCTACCCATTGGCCGACGACATCTCCCGGTAAAGCCTGTAAACCATTGACCTTGACTGCGGTTGCATCCGGTGCGGAGACAGTGACTTTCAAATCCTGAAGATTTGTGATCGCTCCATCCATCGGCGATTGGACGGCAACACTCTGCATCGCCGGATTGAATGTTATCGTTCTGGCAATTGAAGAAACATTTCCAAGCGGGTCTACTGCGGTAATTGTCACGACATTGGAGCCGTAATTCAGGGTAACGGCGGTGTTAAACTGTCCGTTAAGCAGATCAACCGGATTTCCGTTAATTGTAAGTGAGGCTGGATTCTGGTCTGTCACTGTTCCGGACACACTCAGGACCTGATTGGATGTTGCACTTCCGTCATTCAGCATGGAAACGGCAACCACAGGCGCTCTTGTGTCGAGAGCTATTGAAATGTCCTGTCTGGCAGACGAAGAACCACTTTTGGCTGAACTGATTGAAATGGCGTTGGGGCCTTCCACAAGTGTCGCGACATAAACCCAGACATTATCTATCACACTGGCTTGTCCGGCAATGTTCGTCGCCGAATTGTAAACGGAAACAGTAGAACCGGTTTCAGTAGTTCCGGTCAATGTCACATCAGCCCGGTTTGTCAGCGCAGGGAATGAACCAACGGTCAGCTGAAGATTTGGCGGCACGAATGTAACTGAAATTGTTTTAGTAAGAGTGGCTCCGTACTGGTTTTTGGCAGTAACAGAAACAGTATTAAGACCTGGTACCAATCCGGTTACCGATAGCGACCATGATGAAGATGAGGGGAAAGCGGCAGCCGAAGCCTGAGCAGTAGTATTGACGGAAGCTGTTATTGAACAACCAACCTCAACCGTTCCTGAAAGGTCTGCAGAAGGAATATTTACAGAGATAGCTGATTGGGCAACTGTCATTGTCGGCGGGATCGAGTTGAACGGGTTGGATCCGCCATCGATCCCGAAGCTTAGAAGATTGCTCATCCCGTTCGAGACAAGCAGCCTGCCGTTAACGGTGTCATAGACCAGATCACTGGGAGTTGACATCTGGCCGACGCCAAAACCATAATTCCCGATGTAACTAAGGAAGCTTGGTGGATCAACTGACAAATCAACTACCTGAATATTTCCCTGATAAGAATCCAGTACGTACATGCGATTTGCAACGCCGGAAACCGAATCAAAAGCCAATCCGACCGGATAGGTAAAAAGCAGAGGACTGGCGGCGCCGCTGGCACCAACCGTTTTCACGAACACGCCTGCTGTGGTAAAAAACTGAATGTTGCCGTTAACCGTGTCAACTACAGCAAGCTGCTGTCCAGCAGCAGTGGTAACCACAGATATTGCCGTCGGCTGCATAAACACGGCAGTTTTTGGTGGGGCGCCATATGCACCGAATGAACTGATGTAATTACCTGCAGAACTGAATATTTTGACCGAGTATGTTCCGGAATCTGTCACATATATTTTGCCTGTTGCATCAACTGCAATGCCGGCTGCCCGGCTGAACTGACCGACTCCCGTACCAAGTTTGGCCACCTCTGCCCCTGCCTGATCAAGAACCACTACCTGGTCTGCGTACGCTGCCAGTATTTTCCCACCCGGAATGTTACTGACTAATGGGTTTAGAAGTGCGATCGCGTTGACAGATTTTGATGTCGGGATGATTTTCGAAACCACCCCATACTGATCCAGCACAACAATTCCGCCAGATCGCGGATCAGCCACAAAAACATCGCCATTTTGGTCAAGCGCCATTCTAAGCGGCGTTTGGACACCTTTGTCGAGTGGAGCGAGGGTGGAAACTGCAGGCGCTGTAGCCGCCACCGCGTTGATTGCCAGCGAAATAACCGCAATTACAATCATAATCGCTACGCTAATTTTTGTGTTTTTCTGATCTGCTAACATTCTATGCCTCCGTTATTGTGGAGATTTTTGCCGGGTGCTCGTTGTTTTCAGGCATTGTATCCTGACTGATTACAGTTTAAACAAAGCAAAGTGGGTGCCAACATCACAACAAAAACACCTTTTTTTAACTACTTAAGATAACCGAATTTTTTCATCCGGTATCTGAAGGCATCAATACCAAGGTTAAGCTTCTTTGCGGCTTTTGACTGATTCCAATCGGCCATTTCCAAAGCTTGACGGATCAGCTCCTTTTCAACCTCTTCTATATCAATTCCTTCCGGTGGCAAACGAAACGAAGAAACCGGCGTTCCGCCCTGCATTGAGGCCTTGGCAACGATTTCCAAAGGCAGGTGTTCCAGCAGCAGCATTTCGTCATTACCCAGTATGATTGCCCGTTCAATGACGTTTTTCAGTTCCCTGACATTTCCGGGCCAACTGTAATCAACCATCATCCGTTCGGCCATCCCCGAAATACCCTGCACTTTTTTATTGAAATCCTTGTTGTACAGACTGATAAAATGTGTTGCCAGCGGTATGATGTCTTCCTTGCGTTCCCGCAATGACGGAATAAAAATGGGGATAACCTGCAGACGATAATACAGGTCGTTACGGAACGATTTTTCCTCTATTGATTTGTGCAGTTCCTTGTTTGTTGCAGAGATAATCCTGACGTCAACGGTGAAAACGCGGCTACCGCCGATCCTCCTGAAAGAACGGTCCTCAAGAAATCTCAGCAGCTTGGCCTGCATTCCCATTTCCATATCGCCGATCTCATCAAGGAAAACCGTGCCGCCGTCCGCCAATTCAAACAACCCTTTTTTGGTTGCCTTGGCATCGGTAAAAGCGCCCTTTTCATGGCCAAACAGTTCGCTCTCCAGCAAAGTGGCTGGCACCGCGGCACAGTTAATGGCAATGAACGGCTTTTCAGCCCGACTGGAACTGCAATGGATCCACTTTGCAACCAGCTCCTTGCCGGTTCCCGATTCGCCTTGTACAAGCACGGTCGAGGCCTCGCTTTTGGCTACTTTTTCGAGAACTTCCATCAGATACTTTATATGACGGCTGTCACCGATAATATTTGGCGCAACATTCTTTTTAGCTTCACCGCGCAACCGCACAACTTCTTGCTTGAGGTCTGACGTTTCAAGCGCTTTTTTGACTGTCATCGAAAGTTCATCAAGGTTGAACGGCTTGCTGACATAATCGTATGCACCCAGGCGCATGGCATTGACCGCAATCTCCAAGCCACCATGTGCGGTGACCATGATCACAATGATGTCCTCATCATGCTCCTTGATTTTTTCAAGCACATCGATACCGCTGATACCGGGTAACTGAATGTCGAGCAGCACCAGATCTGGCTGCTCTTCACGCACCAGAGTCAGCGCATCCTCTCCGGTACCCGCAGTAACCACATCATAGCCCTGCTTTTTTAGGTTCTGTTCAAGCGACCATCGAATCAGATGCTCATCGTCCACAACCAACAGTTTATTACGTTTCATGTAATTCCTCGCTAACGTCATTGTCGCCTATATGACAGGCCGGTAATTCAATTGTAAATGTTGTCCCAGTATCGTTGTCACTGGTGACGCGAATATCACCATTATGCAAATTCACAAGTTTAGCGCAGATCGGAAGCCCCAATCCGGTCCCCTGAGCTTTGGTGGTAAAAAATGGCGTAAAGATTTTTTCAAGTATTTGAGGCGGGATCCCGGGGCCGGTGTCGGATACGTCCGCTCTGACAAACTCGCTTTCATTGCGATGGATCCGGGAAGTCTTTACGGTCAGAACCCCTCCGGAAGGCATTGCCTGGCAGGCATTCAGAAGAATGTTCAGAAAGACCTGCTGCATCTGCTTATCATCTGCGTAAACAGGCGGTAATCCGGGCTCCAACTCCACAATCTTCTCTATATTGACACTGCCTCGGTGCTGGGAAGCAAACTTCAAGGTCGTGGTAATAATTGCATTTATATCTATGCAGGAAAGCTCGGGCAGCGATGGTTTGCCGAAAAAGAGCAGATCGTTAACGGTTTTGTCGAGCCTCTTTACCTGTTGGAGCACTTCGCCAAGTATCTCGCCGCGAGGATCTTCGGAATCCAGGTCTTCTCTGATAATGGTGACTGCGGCCGAGATGCCTGCCAGGGGATTCTTGATTTCGTGCGCAATGCCAGCTGCCATTTCTCCAATCGACGCCAGCCGGTCAGCTCGCTCAAGCTGCTGGAAGTGCAGTTTTTCAAGTTCATTTTTGGCGATATCCAGTCGGTCTACCATCGAATTGAAGCTGACGATCAGGCGCCCGATTTCATCCTGTCCTTTATGTTCAATACGAACGGCAAAGTCTCCATTCTCGACTTTGGACATTGTGTCGATCATGTTATCTAGCGGTTTTTTAACGAATTTGAGCAGAATCAACGAGATCGTGATGGCAAGGAATACGGTGATGGCGATCGATGAGAAGATGAAGATTCTTGATGCTTCCAGCATCTGAGCCTTGGTACGGTTCAGAGAATAATTTATGTTAAGGACACCGATGACACGGGCTTTATCACCATGACAGGCATGGCAGGCAGCCTCGTTGTAGATCGGCTTGACCATTGCCAGGACCTCTCCGTATGGCGGCAGGTCAAAAATGCCGTAGTTTCTGGGAGTCTGGTAAAGATTGTAGTCCTTTGCATTGACTGTCCGCCCGACTTCATTGGGTAAGGACGAACGCAATATGACACCATGTGGATGAAATATGCGCACTCCCACCAATTGGTTATGCTGCCCGACCATGGACAGGATCGAGCCAACATCCTGTATATTGCCGATGTGCATGGTATTGTAAATACTGCTTTCTACCGTATGCAGAAGCAGCTCGGTGCTTTCCCGGGCCGTTTCAATCAGCATCTCCTGCTGATGACGCACATTGAAGGAAGCGTACGCAAAAATACCGGCAACCAGCAGAGTAATGGTTGTAGCAATAATGCGCGTTGTCAGACTTCGAAATATGAACATTCTCTCTCGCGACAGCTAGCGCATTCCGCCGGTGGCGGGCTTTGTTTTATTATTGGCAGTAGCGGGTTGTGTATTGTAAATAAATTTCCAGTCGGCATAGGACGTCTTGCCGGCGAAATCGGAAAGTTCGTCAGGAAAACCGCCGGTTTTAATCGGCATTTGTGTACTGGGGCTGAATACGCCGCTGATGCCCTTGTTAGGATCGGCAATCACGCTCCACTCCTTGCCGGTGATCGGGTCGGGGTACAAACGACGCAGATAGCGTTCGGTGGTCAACGAGCGGGGATCCTGCAACAGGTCCTTAAGATCACGCAATGGCGTAGTCTGCTGTTTCAGGCCGCGCGGTTTGTAATAGCGGGCGATTGCATCCCTGTACTGCACTCCACGGAACAGCAGCTCCTCTTCGCGCTCACGCTGCATGATCGTCTTCCATGACTGTCCGACCATACCCAGCATGATGCCCATAATCATGACTAGAAACAGGGCCGTCAGATAGGTAAAGCCTTTGCAGTCAAGACTTTTTGTCATGGTTTCCGAAGAAGGAGAGAATTGCGGCGTCGAGGCTGTCAGCCTTCCCGGAGGTGTCCGATTCGGGCTTGCTGATAGTTGAAATGGTTTCCTGCCCGTTTTTCGCCACCGGCATTTCAAACAACATCGATATATCGTTTTTTCCAGCGGAGACAGGAGCTGATGACTGTCCAAACAGGTCGGCAACCGGGTCGGATTCCGGTTCTGGAGAGGATATTTCGTAGTTTGCTATCAACTGCGCTTTGATCGCAAAAGCCTTTTCATCAAACTCGCCAGCCTTAAGGCGATGCATCATGTTCTTATGCTGTTCCTTCATCAGCTCCTCAACCACAACCTCAAGATTATCCATCTTGAGAATGTCGGAATAACTGGTTTTTTTAGAACTGATGATAACGCCGCCACGATACAGCAGGGTAATAATGTGCGGATTGGCAGCGCCACTATCCTCGGTCTGGACGTGGAACACCTCACCTTTGTACATAAGATTGTGATTGAAACCCAAAACCATAGATCACCACCAGCAGAATTACGCCATTTGACGGTACCACATACTCCCGGCTAAATGCAACCACTTAGAATAACTAGGGCGCAAAGCGGTTGTACGGCAAATAACCATTACTATCGGTTATACTCCAAAGTAAATTTTTCAAGCCGGGGCTCCGTCAGCTTTTAACTCCCAGCAACAGCTTGACCTTGGCAACCGCCTCCATTGCATCCCGTGCGTACAGGTCTGCACCGATTCGGTCAGCATATTCCTGAGTCACAACTGCCCCACCCACCATTGTAAAGGTAGTGATGCCGGCAGCTTTCAGTTTTTTGACTACGTTGTCCATCTCCGACATGGTGGTTGTCATCAAGGCTGATAACCCCACCGCATCAACAGCATGTTCTTTTGCCTTGGAAATGATGGTGGCAGCCGAAACATTCTTGCCGATATCAAAAACTTCAAAGCCATGGTTTTCCAGCAGGGTACAGACGATATTTTTGCCAATGTCATGAATATCCCCTTCAACCGTTGCCATCAGGATTCGCCCCAGACTTTTGAATTTCTGTCCTTTCATCTCCAGTTTAAGGCGCGCAAAACCGGCCTGCATTGTGTCAGCCGACTGCATGACCTGCGGGAGGAAATAGATATTTTTATCAAAGCGGCGACCGACCTCCTCCAGACCGGGCAAAAAGCCTTCGTTACTGATCTGAAGCGGTGCCATGCCATCTTTCAGCGCCTCCTCAACCAGTGCTACGATACCATCGCAATCACCGCCTATTACCGCCTGTGTCAGGCGTTCACGGATTGAGAGCGGTTCGTTGGATAGCGGCGCCTGCACAGAGGCAGATGCCTGTTCGCCACGATAGGCCTCGATATAGGAAGTAGCTTGATGGTCACGATTTAGCAGAACCATCGCCGAGCGCCAGGAATCCATCATCGGCTTGTCTTTCGGATTTATAATGGCCGCATCCAGACCGGCTTCCATTGCCATTGCAAAGAAGGCCGACGAAATCAGTGGACGCTGCGGCAGGCCAAAAGAGATATTACTGACCCCCAGAACCGTTGAAAGCCCCAACTTCTCCTTGACCATTCGAATGGCACGGAGCGTTTCAGCAGCGCGCTTCTGCTCGGCGCTGACGGTCAATGTCAGGCAATCTATGATTATGTCCGAATCCGGAATACCCAATCGGCGGGCGGCATTCCTGATGCGGCGGGCAATCGCAAGACGCCCTTCGGCACTGTCAGGAATACCTTTTTTGTCCAGTGCCAGACCAATTACTGCGGCACCGTATTTTTTGGCCAGCGGCAGAACTTTTTTGAGACTTTTGGGCTCGCCGGAGACGGAGTTGATCAGCACCTTGCCATCAGCGGCCTTGAGTCCGGCTTCCAGGGCGGCCGGACTGGATGAGTCCAGTACCAACGGTACGCTGGCAGCGCCACTGGCACAGAACACAGCCCGCTCCATGGCGGAGGTTTCATCAATTCCGGGTGCGCCGACGTTGACATCCAGCAGGGTGGCCCCGGCCTGGACCTGTTCGATCGCCTCACGCCGTATGTAGGCCACCTTCCCTTCCTGCAACTCCTGGGAATACATTTTTTTACCGGTCGGATTGATCCGCTCGCCGATGATGGCGGTCTTGGCGCCATTTCCCAGTGATGTCCAGCCCGAACGGCTGGAAAGGAGGGTGGCGCCAGTCGTCACCTTCTGAGTATTCCAGCTTTGCTGAACATTGGCCAGGGCCAGTTTCATGACACGGATATGCTCGGGCGTTGTACCGCAACAACCACCGATGACACGAACACCCATGGCAATCATTCGTTCGTGATAAGCGGTCATTTCTTCCGGTGTTCCGGGAAAAATCGTTTTGTCACCCACCAGCTGCGGCAATCCGGCATTTGCCTGCGAGATCAGCGGCAGTGAAGTCACACTCCGCATGCGGCACAGGATGTCAAAAATGCCATCCACTCCCAGACCGCAGTTTGAACCGACAATGTCGGCACCGGCAGCCGTCAGGGTTATGGCGGCGGCTTCGGGTGGAGTTCCCAGAACGGAACGGCCATTGTCATCAAAAGTCAGCATGGCTATGATCGGAATGGTGGAGGAAACCTCGCGAACGGCAATAACCGCAGCACGACATTCCTTAATATCCAGAAAGGTCTCAAGACTTATCAGATCTGCTCCGGCTGACACCAGCGCCTGGGCCTGCTCACGAAATGCATCTTTCATGGCATCGAACGAAACCTCGCCCAGCGGTTCAACGAACTGACCGGTCGGTCCGATCGATGCCCCGACATAAGCCTTTCCGTCAGCTTCCTTGCGGGCAATTTCCACGGCACGGCTGTTGATCTCGGCCAACCGGTTTTCCAGCCCGTAATGAGACAGCTTGAAACGTGTCCCGCCGAATGTATTGGTAATAATGATGTCGGCGCCGACATTGATGTAATCCCGGTGCACAGAGGCGACGACATCCGGCATGGTCAGATTCAGTTCTTCGGGAGACTGGCCCGGTTTGAGGCCGCGCTCCTGAAGCATGGTGCCCATGGCGCCGTCAAGAATGAGCGCTTTTTCCCGTATTGCTTCAAGAAATGGTTTCATGGCTTTCCTTTATGCTTTTTTGATGGTTTGGATGTTGGAGCATCGTTCGATTCCGGACGAGGCGGTTCTGTAAGTGTATAATCGGGAGGGAGCGCTTCAGACAGATCCAGGTGACGCAGCTTCGAGGCATCGGCGCCTTCAACGGTCAGCTTTACCCTGGCGATTTGAGGAAAGTTGGCCGCCACCGTATTCACAATCGAATAAACCGCCAGCATTTCAGCAGAACTGCCTGACAACATGGCTTTGGCAAAAGTGTCGTTCAAATCAATAGTGGCCAGATCCTTATCGACCCGGACTGATTTTACAACGGTACCCTCCGGCAGAGGTTCGTCAAACTCGCCAACCGGACCGTTAAGAAGTTCATTAAGAACATCATTGATACAGGCATCGGTATTTTCGCAATGCTCCAGCTCGCGTGCTTCACGTTCCAACCGGGTGCCGTCCGCCACAAAAAACAGTACAACAGTCCGCTTGCCAACTATCGGCTGCATCTGCGGTGCAACCGGAACTTCCCTGCTATCGCGATACTTTTGCCAAATCATTATTCCAAAAACCAGGGCGATAATCAGAAATGGTATCAGCATATTTATGTTGATTTGTTTTCGCGGTTGTGACGGCATTTTCAGCACTCCCCTTCTTCGTTGTCCAGACAAACCTGGTATACATCCCCCAGGCGCCCGCCCAAAAACCGGTTGCCGACGCGAATGAAACCAGCCGGTATATCGCTGACATAATAGTGGTGATTCCCTTTTTCCGCCTCCGGCCGAAGCAGATTTCTATCGGCCAGGATCGAGGCGACAGTACGAGCGGTTTCTTCTGCCGAATCCACCAGCGCCACCTGCGGCCCCATAATCTCGGCAATCAGGGGTTTCAGTAGTGGATAGTGCGTGCATCCCAACACCAGAGTGTCCACGGCGGCATCTTTCAGCTCCTGCAAATAACATTCGGCCGTCAGACGCGCTACCTGGTTATCAGTCCACCCCTCTTCGGCCAATGGAACAAAAAGCGGACAAGCACGAGTCAAGACTTCAGCTTCCGGCCTGAGCCGTTTAATCGCACGAGTATAGGCACTGCTGCGGATTGTACCGGCCGTGCCGATCACACCAATCCGGCCTGCCCGGCTAACCTCTGCCGCCCGACGGGCCCCCGGTTCGATAACACCGACCACCGGTATCGACAGCATTCGCTTAAGGCTTGGGAGCGCCACAGCAGAAGCGGTATTGCAGGCCACCACCAGCAGCTTGATATCGCGTTTGAGCAGAAAGGCTGCTATTTCAGCAGCGTAACGGGTAACCGTTTCCGGAGATTTTGTGCCATAAGGCACCCGGGCGGTATCGCCAAAATAGACCGTGTCTTCCTGAGGTAGTTCGCGGATGATCTCACGCAGAACAGTAAGTCCCCCCACACCGGAATCAAATATGCCTATGGATCTCCATGACACTATTACGCACCCTCAACAGGAAATTTCTACTCATCTGAATTGGGAACTATATACCTTTATTCGTCAATCAGGCAAGCCATTTGCTCGATTCAGCCCGCATTACACGGGCCATCCTCATACAACTTGACGTAACGCTTAAAATTGCTTATTTTTCATATCAACAATTTATTAATCAAAGTAATTTTGGCAAAACGTCCTCCTCCGCTAGCTCAATATGACCGGCAAAATACAAACTGATATCAGCAGCAATCAGGATCTTCTTGAGACTGCTTTTTATGCATTTGAACTACACTAAAGGAGGGAAATAGAGATGTATTCCATAGACAATGTTGGCAGAAACACCATCGCAATGGTGCTGGCAGGGGGAAAAGGCGAACGGCTCAGCCCGTTGACGATTCGCAGGGCAAAGCCCAGCGTCGCCTTTGGCGGAAAATACAAGATCATCGACTTTGTATTGAGCAACCTGTTCAACTCCGGCATCAAAAAAGTCTATATCCTGACCCAGTACCGGGCCTACTCGCTCAACAAGCATATCCGTGAGTCCTGGGGCAAGTGGACCGGATTGGGTGAATTCTACGTTGCTATTTCCCCTGAAACCAGCAGCGAGAGCGAAGAGTGGTTCAAAGGTACGGCCGATGCCATCCTTCAGTACCTCCGCTTCGTTGAGTCGTCGGACGCCGACTATGTAGCCATCTTTGGCGGTGATCATATCTATAAGATGGACATCACCCAAATGATCAATTCGCACCGCATGAACCGGGCCGACATAACCATTGCCGCACTGGAAGTACCCACTGATGAAGCAAATCGTTTCGGCATACTTTCGGTTGATGATGATTCCCGCGTGGTCGCCTTCAACGAAAAACCTGCCAATCCTGAAACCATTCCGGGAAGAGAGACCTGCTTTGCTTCAATGGGAAATTACATATTCCCCACCAAGAAGCTGATCGAGGTACTACTGGAAGGGAAAAAACAGCATGAGGATCTTGATTTCGGAAAACATGTTATTCCGATGATGCTGGAAAGCGGAGACAGAGTTTTCGCCTACAACTTCAACGACAATATCATCCCCGGTATGCGAGCGGAAGAACGCGGCTACTGGAAGGACGTCGGCACGATTGACTCCTACTATGAAGCTAACATGGATCTGATTCATATTTCTCCGCAGTTGAACCTGTATAACTACAAGTGGCCGATTCTGACCAACCAGGGCAATCTTCCCCCGGCCAAAACTGTCTTTGACGATGGCGAAAGACGAGGAGAAAACATAAATTCATACGTATGCGCCGGCTGCATCACCAGCGGCAGCACCGTCAACCGCTCAATCCTCGGGCCGCTCTGCAAAATCAACAGTTTCAGCCTGGTGGAAGACTCAATTCTGTTTGAAAACGTCACAGTTGGACGCCATGTCAGGATTAAAAAGGCAATCATCGACAAAGGGGTCGTAATCACGGACGGTTCAATAATCGGCTACAATCATGACGACGACCGCGCTAACGGCTACACTGTAACCGACTCGGGGATTGTCGTGATTCCGAGGAAGGATAAATGATCTAAAGCTGACTGTTGAAAAAATGATTCCGGCATAAAATGAAAAGGGGAAGAATGTCTGAACATTCTTCCCCTTTTAGGTTCGTAGTTCGCAGCGCTGCACAATTTAAACACTACCCCTTCAAAGCCCTGACCAGCAGGTCATAATCCTCCAGCAGCGACTGCAGGTCTTCTTCATGCTCGACCTCCTGCTGCAGGATGGTCAACACCATGTTATAGGTGACCGGGTCTTTTTCCCTGGTTAAGTCCATCAGGCGCTTATAAACACCTATTGCACATTGCTCCCCTTTGATGTTCTGCTCCAGCAGAGTTTTTACAAAAGGATCATCCGGCGCTTCGTAACCGCAGTTGGTATGCTTGTACCACTCTTCCGGCTTGGTGACCGGCACACCCCCCAACTGAATGATGCGCATGGCGACCATGTCGGCGTGCAT